>ERZ1673743.8-NODE-8-length-286925-cov-10.322090_pt1 | contig 286925 bp, 286 predicted proteins | sample MGYA00580197_ERZ1673743 | MGnify/ENA primary metagenome ERZ1673743 (study PRJEB41218, sample SAMN15661795) | gut metagenome | host: Homo sapiens | place: Canada: London | collected 2015-08-20/2019-03-30 | study: EMG produced TPA metagenomics assembly of...
AATACAATTATCATATTTTTCTGATCAATATGGAAAAGCTAGAATATATGAAATTAAATTGTGCACAAAACCAGTGGCAAATTTAGAAATCAAAAATCCAACATTAACAGAATACGGAATAAAATCAATGTATAATTTAGTATCACTGGATTACTTTCAAACAAGTATTCAAAGATTATATCGAATAAATGGAGGAGAGTGGCAAGAATATACAGATAAAGTTCGATTGGAAATAGGGGATAAATTAGAAGCAAAAGGAATCGATAAATATGGGATTGAGACGTCATTTTTGACACAACAATTTCAATATGGAAATGCATTAGGATTAGAAGCATATGATGGTAATGAAAATACATATGTGGAAGCAGTAAATGCCACAGCAAACAAATATATTAATGTATCGAAGGAATTATGGAATCAGAAAATATATGTAAAAATGTCAGGTGCATTAGCTGGTAATATAACACTAAATGCAGACTTGATTTTTATAAAAGAAGATGGAACAGAAATTAGTAAAATACAATCAGGAAGAGGTGCACTATCTGGTGAATATCAAATTCCAACAGGAACGTCAAAAATAAAAATACAATTATCATATTTTTCTGATCAATATGGAAAAGCTAGAATATATGAAATTTCACCATCTACAACTCCAACTATAATTCAGACAAATACATATCCACAATTATCATCAACATCATTCGATAAAGCTAAATATCAAATCACTATTAATTACTTATCCTATTTCCAACAAAAATTATATAGTTTAGATAATGGAACAACTTGGTTAGATTATAAAGGAATAATTAACGTAAAAGCAGGGGATGTAATTCAAGCAAAGGCAATAGATAAAGATGGTAAAGAAACAGAAGTAAGTACATATACAGTAAAAGGATTAACGGATAACTTAGATGATAAAGCATTTGATAAAGATAAAAATACAAGTGTAACATTATCAAGTAAACAAACAAAATCATTTATCTTAGATGGTGTTGATAATGAAGTATTAAGAATATATACAACAGGAAAAGTAAATACAGGAGCATATATTAAGTTATATGATAAAGAAAATCAAGAATTATCAACTGTAACTTTAAATACAGATTTGACAACATTGGTAATACCAGAAGGAAGTGTAAAAGCAAGTATATATTCAGGAACAAGTACACTTACAATAAATGAAGTAAATCTAAGAGAAGTAAAAGCAGCAAAAGAAAACTATCCAGAAATAACAATAAATGATGCAAACTGGACAACAACAAAAGCTGTAGAAATATTATATCCAGAAGGAACAGAAAGAGAATATAGTTTAGATTTAGGAACAACATGGAATAAATATACAAATGAATTAACAATAGAAAAAGAAACAACAATCTTTGCAAGAAGTATAAAAGAAGGAAAGATAATATTAGCAAGTAGTTTTGTAATAACAAAAGTTGATAATGTGGATCCAATGATTACATTAGAAATTCCTGATGAGATACCTTATAATTCAAATTATTCTTTACCAACAAGTTATATTGTTGGAGCAAGTGGCGGAGAGGTTAATTGTAAAGTAAATGATGTGGTTGTAACTAATACTAAAGAGTTACATATTGGGAATAATGAATTAGTTTGTTCAATAACTAATGGAGTTGGAATAAACAAGACAATTAATAAAACAATAAATGTTTTAAGCGACGCGATATATGATTATATTGGAAAAGAAGAAACGTACCAAGTATCAAAAACTGGTAGATATTTAATCGAGACTTGGGGAGCACAAGGTGCTGATGCAACAGAAAAATATATTGGAGGATATGGTGGTTACTCAAGTGGAGAAATACTTTTAAATGAAGGTGAAATTTTATACATCAATGTAGGAGGTATGGGTGGTAAATATACTTATACTTACTACAAAACTGATACTGCTGTTGGAGGATATAACGGAGGAGGTTATGGTTATGTAAGTTCTAGTGGAAGTGATTGGGTATATAGGCTTCTATATGCAGGAGGTGGAGCTACTCATATTGCTTTAAAATCTGGATTGCTATCAACTTTAGAAGAGAATAAGGATAGTATACTAATCGTTTCTGGTGGAGGTGGCTCCGGATCTGCTCAATCAAATGGAAGTTTGTCTTCTTATACCAAAGGTGGTTCCGGAGGTGGAATTTCTGGAGGCTCAATGATTTTAGTATCAAGATACTGGACATGTGGTCAAGAAACAAGTAACACCTTCTATGGAACGGGCGGAACTCAAGAAAACGGTGGTGTTTATTCTATATGTGGTTCGCTTTACAACGGTGTTTATGTTGGATTGTTTGGACAGGGCGCTCTAGCTAAATCTAATCTCAATGGTAATAAAGCAGATTGGGGCGGTGGCGGCGGCTTCTATGGAGGAAGTACTGGAGCCGGTGGCTCAGGATATATCGGAAATACGTTGTTAACAAATAAATCAATGTATTGTTATAACTGTGAAGAATCAAGTGAAGAATCCACAAAAACAATAAAAACCACAAATGTATCTGAAACACCAACAAGTAAATATGCTAAAATAGGTAATGGATATGCAAGAATCACTTATATAGGAGAGTAAAAAATGAAAAGAATCGTAGAAATAATAAAAGAGAATAAAAAAACAGCAATTATACTAGGAAGTATCTTCCTAGTAGTAATAGCTGGATTGATAATAAGAAATACATTAAGTGATCCAAATACAGGATACTTAAGAAATCAAACAGTAGAAGGATTATCAATGGAAGATGCAAGTTTAGAATATAAAGATGGAGTAAGTACCTTTACAGCGAACGTATATAATGAAAGTGGAGATGTATATAATCTAAAGACAATAAATGTAATACTAGAGGGTAAAAATAAAACAACAACACTAGCAGGATATATAGGAGAAACACTAGAAAAAGAAGAAGGAAAAGTATTACGAATAAGCATTGACCAAGATTTAAGTGATTCAACAAAACTTACTTATAAAATTAATAAATAATATAAAAAATGTTGATAATATGTGTGTTATCAACATTTTTATTTGCAAAAAAAAATATAGACTAAATGTCTATATCACTAAAAACATCTTTTCCTTCATAATAAGGTTTCTTTTTAATCTTCATAATTAAACACATTATATTTGTTGGAAACTTTCTAGAATATGTGAGTAAATTTTTATTGTAACTATTAAAATATGATTTAGCCGCGTTTATATATGTTGTTGATTCTTCTAATTTAGTTACTAATTCTTTAAAATCTTTTTTCTTATCTAATTTAGGATAATCATTTCTAATTATCTCTATAGTTTGAATTGTTGTTTCAATTTTAGTATCAATATCAAATGTAGAAACATTAGTTTTCTTTAAATCTTCTAACTCTTTAAAGTCTTTTATTTCTTTTTTCGTTGATTTTTCAATTATTGGTTTCATTTCTTCTATTATTTTATATCTTTTATTTAGTTCATCTTCAATTTCTTTTTCGGCTTTTAAAACTCTCGTTTTAGAAACTAATATTTTCGTGTATAATGAAATAAACAAAAGTGTTAATAATGATATTACAATTATAATTGTTAATATTATTTTTATCATGTTACCACCTATGGTAAGTATATCATGATTTTTTTAGAAAGGAAATAAGAATGAAGATAAAAAGTGTTGTTGTAGGAAGTTTAGAAACTAATTGTTATATACTTGAAAAAGATGGAGAAATTTTGATAATTGATCCAGGAGATGAAGCAAATAAAATTATTGAAAGTATAGCAGGTGAAGTTGTTGGAATAATTATTACTCATCATCATTTTGATCATGTTGGAGCACTTGAAAGCGTTAAAAAATATTATAATGCTAAAGTATATGATTATAGTAATTTAAAAGAAGAAAATAATATTGGAGTATTTACTTTTAAAGTAATTCCCACGCCTGGCCACACTGATGATTCTATAAGTGTCTATTTTAAGGATGATAACGTTATGTTTGTTGGTGATTTTGTGTTTAATGGTTCAATTGGTAGAACAGATTTAGGTGGAAATGAAATAGATATGAAAAAAAGTATTGAAACAATACTTTCATATGATGATTCCATTAGATTATATCCAGGTCATTATTTATCTACAACGATTGGAGATGAAAGAAAAAACTTAGAGTATTTTTCTAAAATGTTTTAATATAGTTGATTGGTTCTTCAAATTCAACCCAGTTAAAATAAATAAGTGGTATTAAATACCAGTCCCCTGTTTCTGGACTTGACATCACTAAATGGTCTTTTCCTGCTTGTTCAATAATGCCATCATATATTCGATCTCGCCATTCAGTACTATCTGGGAAAGATGCGAATACCTTACATTTTTTTCCTTTATTCATTCTTAAAATATTTTCAATGTAACTTTGTTCATCATTGTTAACTTGATTTGATGAAACTTCTTCCATTGAATTATCATATCCATTCATATTGTTTGGAAATGTTGGATTTGGATAATATGTTCCATTCATTAATTTTCACCTCTAATTAATACTATGAAATAGTATTTTTTTTATGAATATCAATAAAAAAAATATTTACACACTTGATAATGTGTTATAATTGGTATAGGAGGTTAGAATAATGAAGAAATTATGTGAAAAGCATAGTTTATTAGTTGGAGCATTAATCACTTTATTTATTGCTATCATTCTTTCTTGGATTTTTCCAGAAGCATATTATAGTAATGGTAAACTTGGATTAAGTTATGCAGAAAAATTCGGATTATTTGCATCTACTGCAAATGATACAAGAGTAGGTTTATTTGATATAACTACTTATGGACAACTAGTAATTTATTATTTTACAACTATATTTGTATTTGCATTTGTAGTTGCAGGATTCTATAAATTATTAGGTTCAACTGCTGCATATCAAAAACTAACTGATAACATTGCAAAAAAATTTGAAGGAAAGGAAAAAATATTTGTAGGTATTGCTGCATTTATTATTGCCTGTATTTCAGGTGTAAGTACTGAACAATTTGCAATATTTGCTCTTATTCCATTTGTAATATCAATTTTAAGCAAATTAAAGGTTGATAAAGTAAGTGGTGTTACTGCAACATTTGGAGCAGTTTTAGTTGGTATTTTAGGAGCAACTTATTCTGTAAAAATCAGTGGTCAACTTGCTAATACTTCTACTGGGTTAGGAGTAAGTTATGGTAATGAATTACTTGCAACAATTATTCTTTTTGCAATTGCTTATGCATTACTTATGTTCTTTACTTTTGTAAGAATGAATAAAGTTCAAGGAACAAAAGAAAATGCTTTAATTGATCCATTTATGGGTGAAGAAGTTAAAGCTGCAAATAAAAAGAATGTTAAAGTATTACCACTAGTAGTATGTATTATTATTCTTTTCGTAAGTTTAATATTAGCATATATTGGTTGGGAAGGTGCATTTGGAGTAACTGCATTTAAAGATGCTTTAGCTTGGATTCAAGATGCAGAATTATTTAATTCTAAAGTATATTCTCATATATTAGGTGGAACATTAGCTGCATTTGGTAGTTGGGATTTATTTATCGGTGGTGGATTAATTTTAATCGCTAGTATGGTAATTAAATTCATCTATAGAATTCCATTTAGTAAAGTAGTTGAAGAATTCGTTAGTGGATTCAAAGCTATTGGAAAACCACTTGCATTACTAGTTGTTGTCTATACTGTACTTGAAATAAGCGTTATTTATCCAAGAGTTCCAGGACTTGTAAGCTTAATTCTTGGTATGGGTACTAATATAGCTACTATATTTATTTCTAGTATCTTAACAACTATATTTGCAGTAGACTTCCAATATGTTGTTTCTTTAATTGCTGGTGCATTTAGTGGATTTAGTAATTTAAACGCTGCTGCATTTGCTTTACAAGCAGCTTATGGATTAGTAGGTTTCATTGCTCCAACAAGTGCTATTCTTGTATTCGGTTTATCAATGTTTGATATTTCATTAAAAGAATGGTTTAAACATATTTGGAAATTCTTACTATCATTATTAGTAGTAATTATCATTATTTTAATAATATTAATGGTTATATAAAAAAGACTTGCTTAGGCAAGTTTTTTTTGATTGACTTAAACTAAATTATGATGTAAACTAGCATTAGTGATGCGATGAATGTGTGTCAAGTAATAATATAATACATTTTTAGAGAGTAGATATCATCGGCTGAAAGTATCTTAAATAAGGTTATATTATGAATTTCAACACAGGAGCATAAACCGTGATTTCGCGTTAAGAAATATTGAGATGATTATAAGTCATGAATTAAGGTGGTACCACGGATTTATCCGTCCTTAAGTCATGGCTTTTTTTGTTTAGGAGGGAAAGTTTATGAAAGAAAAATGTGAAACTATTAAAAGCAATTTACAAATTGATATTAGCTCAGTTAATAATCTACAAGATATTGTTGAATTAAAAGCTAAGTATATCGGTAAATCAGGATGTATTACAGAATTAACTAAAAACATGAAAGATTTAAGTGTTGATGAAAGAAAAGAAGTAGGTGCCTTAGCTAACACTTTAAAAAGTGAAGTTTCAGCAATAATTGAAAAATGTGAAAATGATTTAAAACTAAAGGCTTTAAATGAAAAACTTGCAAATGAAAGTATTGATGTTACTTTACCAAGTACAAAATTTAATTTTGGACGTGCTAATATTTTGGAAAGAGTTATCGAAAATGTTGAAAGTATATTTATGTCTATGGGATATGATGTTGTAGATGGACCAGAGATAGAAGAGGATAGATTTAACTTTGAACTTTTAAATATTCCAAAAGGTCATGCAGCAAGAGATGCTCAAGATACTTTCTATATAAAAGACAATGAAATTTTACTTAGAAGTCAAACTAGTCCAGTTCAAGCAAGAACAATGTTAAAAGGTGAAGGAAAAACTCCAATAAGAATGATTTGTCCCGGTAAAACTTATAGAAGAGATGATGATGATGCAACACATTCACATCAATTTATGCAAATAGAAGGATTGCTTGTTGATAAAGATATCAGTTTATGTGATTTAAAAGGAACGTTTGATGTACTTGCTCAAAATATGTTTGGAAGTGAACTTAAAACAAGATTCCGTCCTTCATATTATCAATTTACAGAACCTAGTGTAGAAATGGATATTGAATGCTTTGAATGTCATGGAAAAGGCTGCCCTTTATGTAAAAGTACTGGTTGGATTACAATTGGTGGAGCTGGTCTTGTTCATCCAAACGTTTTAAGAAACTGTGGATATGATCCAAATATTTGGTCAGGATTTGCTTTTGGTTTTGGTGCTGAAAGAATAGCTATGTTGAAATATGGAATAAAAGATATAAGAACTTTCTATAACTTGGATTTAAGAGAAGTAGAAAATTTTGATAGAAAGGATGGTGAAGTATAATGATTAGTATGAATTGGGTTAAAGATTATGTAGATTTAGATGGTATAGATTTAAAAGATTTAGCAGTACAAGTAACTAAAGGTGGATTAAATATTGAGGGCGTAATAGATCATCATATCGATAATCTTGTTGTTGGTGAAGTATTAGAATGTGTAGAACATCCTGATTCAGATCATTTACATGTTTGTAAAGTTAATGATGGAACAACTGTTAGACAAATAGTATGTGGAGCTAGCAATGTTCGTGAAGGTATAAAAGTAATCGTTGCTTTGCCTGGATGTATATTGCCTGGGGATTTTCAAATTAAGGAAGGAAAAATTAGAGGTGTAGAATCAAATGGTATGATTTGTGCTCTTTTTGAACTTGGTCTTGAAGAAAAAAATGATGAAACTTATGCTGCAGGTATTACAGAGCTTCCGGTGTCTTCAAAGGTTGGAGAAGACCCACTAAAAGTACTTGGACTAGATGATACTATATATGATCTTGATAACCATAAACGTCGTAATAATGATTGCTATTATCATATTGGTTTTGCGTACGAAGTTGCAACAGTTTTAAATAAACGTGTACATTTACCAGAAAGTGATTATCATGAAATAGATGAATCAATTAAAGATAAATTTAGCCTTGATGTTGAAACTAAAAAATGTCCATATTATATTGCTAAAATGGTTAAAAATGTTAAAATTGGTGAATCTCCTGAGTTTATTAAAAATCGTTTAAAATCTGCTGGTATGCGTTCAATTAATAATATTGTTGATATATCCAATTATGTTATGCTTGAATATGGTCAACCACTTCACTTCTTTGATTATGATAAACTTGGACAACATGTTTTAGTAAGAGATGCAGTTGATGGAGAAGAAATCATTACTTTAGATGGAAAAAACCGCAAATTAACAGAAAATGACATCGTTATTACAGATGGCGAAAAACCTGTATGTATAGCTGGTGTTATGGGTGGTGAAAACACTGAAGTTGATGAATCCACTACAACAGTTTTAATTGAATCTGCTATATTTGATGCAGTTTCTATTAGACTTACTGCTCAAAGACTTGATTTAAAAAGCGAAGCTAGTATCCGTTATGGAAAAGGACTTAACTTTGAATATACTGATGAGGCTATAAAAAGAGCATGTTTTCTACTTGAAAAGTATGCATCAGGTGAAGTATTAAAAGACGAAATAAAACATGACGTAATAGATAAGTCTGAAAAACGTGTTGATTTCACTAAAAATGATATTAATAAAATGCTTGGAATTGAACTTACTGATGAAGATGTTAAAACTGAATTAACTCGCCTTGATTTTGGATATACTTATGAAAATGGTATTTTCCATGTAGTTATTCCACGTAGAAGATTAGATGTTGAAGCTAATATAAATGATATTGCTGAAGAAATTGGTAGATTCTATGGATATGAAAACTTAGTATCTAAAGTTCCTAGAGTTCCAATTCGTTTAGGAAGTTATGCTGATGATGTTCGTTTAAGAAAAATGGTTTCAACTCGTTTAAGAGCATCTGGTTTAAATGAAGCTAAGACTTATACTTTAACTAGTCCAGAAATGGCTAAGATGTTTAAATATGATAATCTTGAAAATGTTATTTTACCAAATCCAATGAGTGTTGATAAAAGTGTAGTTAGAACAAGTATACTTCCATCACTAATCAATGTTTTTGATTATAATAAAGCAAGAAAAGTAAATGATATTTTAATATATGAAATAGCTAAAACATATGACATAAATTATAATGAAACAACTAAAGCAGCTATACTTATGAGTGGAAATTATTTAACAAATGGAGTTTTAGGAATAAATGTTAAAGTAGATTTCTTTGTATTAAAAGGAATTGTTGAAAACTTGCTTGATTATCTAGGATTTAAAAATAGATATTCGTTTGTTCAAGCAAATGATTTACCTGAAATGCATCCAAATATGAGCGCTAGAATTATGTTAGATAGAAATGAAATAGGTATTATTGGTAGAGTTCATCCTTCTATTAAAAAAGATGAAATCTATGTTTGTGAACTTAATTTAAATAGTTTGTTAAGCAGAGTAAAACCTATAAAATATAAAACTGCTTCTAAATATCCAAGCATTGAAAAGGATTTTGCTTTTATAGTAAATAATGATGTAACCAATGCTGAAATGAAAGAAGCAATCAAGAAAAGTGCTGGAAGAATACTTGATTCAGTTAATATCTTTGATATATATGAAAATATCGAAGAAGGTAAGAAATCTATGGCTTATAAGTTGGTGTTTAAAGATGAAACACGTACTTTAAGTGATGAAGAAGTAATGGTAGTATTCAATAAAGTAATAAAAGATATAGAAACAAAATTTGATGCTAAGTTAAGAAATCAATAAGTCTCTTCGTGAGACTTTTCTTTTGCTTTAATGTATGATACTATAAATTACATATTTATATTGGTGGTGTTATATTTGGGAGAAGTTAATAAAATTCTAAGTAGTGAAAATAAAAATTTAGATAAAGAAGTGGTATCATTTTATGATGTTAAAAAGCTAATAGAAAAAAACAGAATAGATGAGGCAATTGAAATGCTTAATAAAATGTTTGTTTTAACAGGTGATTTGAAATGTCAGTTTGAATTAGCTAAGTTGTATATAAAAAAGCATAATTATGATGGAGCTATAAATCTTTTATTATCTTTAGTTGGTTGTGATTCCGTAAAATCTTATTATGTTCATTATGAACTATGCTTATGCTATTTTTATTCTAAAAAATATAATGAATGCTTTGATTGTGGTATTAAAACTTATGAATCTAGTGATAATCAGGAAAAGTGTGATGATTATTTATATTATATGATAATAAGTTCTGCTAATAAAACTAGTAGATTACAAGAAGGATTATCTTTTATAGAAAAATACCCTTGTTATAAAAATCCTAAAACAGTAAATCAAGTAATAAGTCTTTATCATGATTTAAAAATGAATAACAAAGCTTTAGAGGTTATAAGGAGTACATCGTTTGAACCAGAAAACGATTATGATAGAATTACTTTATCCTATATATATTATGATACTGGTAATATGGACAAGGCATATGATGTCTTAAATAAAATGGATAAAATAGATGATTCACTTATGATTTTAAAGGGAAAAATTGAATACCGACAAACCAATTATTTGGAAAGTGAAAAAATATTTGGACGTTTGGTAAAAAAAGGATATCGACCTAGTAAAACGGCTTATTTGTTAATTAAATCTCAAATAAGATTGGGAAAAATAGAAGAAGCAAGAAACAATTTGAAGTTAATTCCTGCTAACTTGGCCAAAACAGAGTTTTTAAAGGCGACTATATGTATTTATAGTAATGAATTAGATGAAGCAGAAAATATTTTAGAAAAATTGAGTGAAAATGATGGAAAGTACAGATGTATTTCTTTAATTTATTTGGCTTCTATACACATTAGAAAACATCAATATACAGAAGCTTTAAATCTACTAGGATTCGTGTACTTTAATTATAAAAATACATTTGATAAGCGTGCTTTATCAAATGTAATTATGCTTATATCTATTGCACAAACTAATATTGGAATTGATATTCAAAAAACAAATTATGTTATGGAACAAGTGGCCAATTATTCCCAAAATGCAACTCTTAGACATATGGAAGATCGTGTTAATGGTTATCACTTTTTTAAAAACATTGATTTACAAGCCACTTTTGATAGACTTCAAGAATTAATTGCTGATGAATATCCAAAAATTTGTGCATGTAGTCGTGCGTGTGATGCTTATGTTGTGGATTTTCCTTCTGCTGGTGTTTTCTATGATAAGCCTCTAGATAAAATGCAAGTTATCACAGTTATAGGAACAAAAGATATAATTTCTTTTTATCCGGTAAGTGAATTATCTTATTGGAAGAATTTTGATAGTGATTCTGTTGGACCTGTTATTAATGTAAAAAGATTAAGTCAAATAGAAAAGTTTAATAAAAAATATGGAGGTTGCTAGTGAAAGTTTATGAATTGACTGGTGAACTCAGAAAATATTTATAGACAGGTCTCTTCGTGAGACTTTTCTTTTGGCATAAAATGTGTTATTATATGTTGCATATTTGTATTGGGGTGTTATATTTTGGAAGATTTTGATAATAATCAAGATATTGATGTAAGAGAAATAGAAACAAATGCTAAGTCATTTGATGATATAAAAGAATTAGCAAGTGAAAACAAAATAGATGAAGCAATTGAATTACTTAAGAAAAAGTTTTCTTTAACTGGTGATATGATATGTCATTTTGAATTTGCTAAATTGTATATAAAAAAACATAATTATGATGAAGCTGTGAAGCATTTATTATTTTTAACGGATGGCAAAGTTGTTAAACCTTATCATGTTTATTATAAGCTTTGTATATGTTATTTTAATCTTAAAAAGTATAGTGAAAGTTTTGATTGTGGTGTTAAAGCTTATGAGTATGATGAACGTCAAGAGAAAAAAGAAGATTATATATATTATATGATAGTAAGTTCTGCTAATAATTCTAAGAGATTTCAAGAAGGATTGTCTTTTATTAAAAAATATCCTTGTTATGAAAAGCATAATACAATAAATCAAATTTTAAATCTTTATCATGAACTAAAAATGAATGATATGGCATTAGAAACTATAAAAAATAAAGATTTTGTAGCAGAAAATGATTATGATAAAACTATTATAGCTGCTATATATTATGAAACTGGTCAAGTTGATAAAGCTCTTAATATTTTAAATAGTATGGATAGATTAAATAATTCAGCTTTGCTATTAAAAGGAAAAATTGAATATCGTCATTCAAATTATGTTGAAAGCGAAAAGATTTATGATCTTTTAGTAAAAAAGAAATATCGTACTAATGAAACCGTTTATTGGTTAATAAAATCTCAAATAAGATTGGGGAAAATAAAAGAAGCAAAAAGTAATTTAAAATATATGTCATCTAATTTATCTAAAACAAAAGTTTTAAAAGCTACATTATATATTTATAGCAATGAATTAGATAAAGCAGAAAGTATTTTGGAAAAGTTAAGCGAAAAGGATGAAAAATATAGAATTGTTTCATTAATTTATCTTGCTTCTATAGATATTAGAAAAGGTAAATACTCGGATGCTTTAAATATATTAGGTTTTGTATTCTTTAATTATAAAAATGAACTAGATAAGTACACTTTAACAAATATGACTTTGCTAATTACAATTGCTAAAAATAAAATAGGATTAGAAACTCAAAAAACAAGTTATATGTCAGGTCAAATAATTGATTATTCTGCCGATACAACTTTGGAACGTGTGAATGCAAGTTCTGAAAAGTATAATTTCTTTCCTGGCTTGGATTTAGAAGCTACTTTTTATAAACTTCAAGAGTTGATTGCTAATGAATATCCAAAAATTTGTGCATGTAGCAATGTCTGTGATACATATTTAGTGGACTTTCCATCAGCTGGCATTCTTAATGATAAAATTTTAGATAAGATGCAAGTTGTTACAATTATAGGCACAAAGGATATAATATCTTTTTATCCAGTAAGTGAGTTATCTTATAAGAAAAGTTTTGATAACGAATCAACTGAGCCTGCTGATAATGTAAAAAGGTTAGCTCCAATAGAAAATATTAATTATAAATAATAATATATCGTAAAAAGATAAAAATAGGAGGTTTTCTATGCGTTATACTAAAGGTCAATACAAACATATGACAAAAAAGAACAATATTAGTAATATTATTAATCAGGCTAGATATTTAGCTTCTGAAGGTAGAATTGATGAGGCAACTTCAATTTTAAAAGATGAACTTGGAAAGGATTCTAGTAATGAACATTTAAGATATGAACTTGGTATGGTTTATTTTAAGCAACGTCATTATCAAGAGGCAATTGATGAACTTAAATTAATTGAAGAACCAACTACTATTAAACCATTTTTTGTATATCAAAAACTAGGAACTTGTTACTCTTTTTTATCTATGTATGAGGAAGCATATTATTATCTTTTAAAAGCATATTATGATGATCCTAAAAAGGATGAAAAGAATATGAGATTTCTTATTATAGCTGGAAGAAAAGGCGGATTGAATGAAGAGTTAGCTGCTTTTCTTGATAGTAATCCATTTTTTTGTGAACATGATACTGTATTTCAAATTATATTTTTTTATCATAACATTCGTAAGGACTATAAAGCATTAAAATATATTAAAGAATATAAGTTTACACCAAAAACAATATACGAAACGCGTTTGGTAGCTGATGTTTATGCTGATACTGATAATTTGAAAACTGCGGTATACTATGTTGATAAATATAATCATTTTGATGAAAAAGATGCATCTTTCTTTGTGTCAAAGGCGATTATCAAGTTTCTTAATCATGATTATGACGAAGCGTACGAATTATTAAAGAAGGTTAATGAATCCAATTGTGCTCAATCGCTTATTTATAAATCAGCTAGTTGGCTTGCTAGAATTGAACTATTAAAAGGAAATATTGATATGGCTAAAAAGTATTTTAGTGATCTTGATGATTCCCCTGTAAAAGACATATTAAATGCTGAGATAGAAGCATCTCAAGGTAATTATGATGTTGCAAAAAATATTCTTGAAACTGTGATTCTACCAACAAATAATTCTATAGAAGTAATGATTTTATATGTAAATATATTAACCAGATTAAAAGAATATTCTAAGGCTAAAGATGTTACCGAAAATTATTTGTTAAAATATCAAAATGTTCCTGAAAAAACTTTGATTGAAATAAATAGGTATTATACGATTGCTAAGAAAAATTTAGGTGAATCTGTTGAATATTCTGAATCATATTTTATAAATCAAATAAGTAGATATTCAAATATTCGTTCACTTGATCATATAATGGCCCATTATTATTCTGAAAATGGTTCCGGAAAGTTTTCTCCGTCTTTTAATATAAATAATGAGTATTTTAAAATACGTAATATTATTAAAGATATGACTCCTGTTTTTAGATCATTGGATGAAACTGTTGATAAATATATTATTGATTATCCTGGTGCTGGTGTTTTAGGAGACATATCATTAGATAAAATCCAGGTTGTTACTATAATGGAAACAAAAGATATTATTACTTTTTATCCAGTTAGTAAGTATTCTCTTGGATACGAATATGAAGAAGATTTTGTCCCTAAAAAAGAACCTCAAAAAAGACTAACTCAAATAGAAAAATTTAATCAAAGATATGGTAATAAAAATAATAACTAAAATATAAAAAATTGGTTTCTATTTAATAACTAATTATGTTATAATCTATTATGTAGACATTAGGTAGAAATGAGTGGTATTATGGCTAGAGTTATATCGTTGGTAAATCAAAAGGGTGGAGTTGGAAAAACTACAACAAGTATAAATTTGTCTGCTTCTTTAGGAAAATTAGGCAAAAGAACTCTTTTAATTGACTTGGATCCACAAGGTAATACATCAACTGGGCTTGGAATAAATAAGGGTGATATAACTGCAAGTGTATATGATTGCTTAAATGGGAGTGTACCTGCTAAGAAAGCTATAATAAAAACGAGATTTACCAATTTATTTATAATGCCTGCAACTATAAATTTAGCAGGAATTGATATTGAGTTAATAGAGATGACTCATGAAAACAATGACTTTAAGATGAATGAGCAATTAAAAAGTGTTTTAGAACCTATAAAGGACAATTTTGATTACATTATTATTGATTGTCCACCAAGTTTAGGACTTTTAACAACAAATGCTTTAGTTGCTAGTGATTCAGTTATTATTCCAGTACAATGTGAATTTTTTGCACTAGAAGGAATAACTCAACTTTTAAATACAATTATTATGACACAAACTAGGTTAAATCCTAGATTAAGAATAGAGGGAGTTTTATTAACTTTGCTTGATTCAAGAACAAATTTAGGACTTGAAGTTGTAGAAGAAGTTAGAAGATTCTTTAATGAAAAAGTTTTTGATACCATTATTCCTCGTTTAATACGTTTAGTAGAAGCACCAAGTCATGGTGAACCAATAAATGAATATGACCCAGAAAGTAGAGCTGCGAAGGCTTATAATAATTTAGCTGAGGAGGTTATAAGAAGAGATGAGTCAAACTAATACAAGAAAAGCTTTAGGAAAAGGATTAGAACAACTTTTTAACAGTGAAATGGATTTCAATACGTTTGAAAAAGATATTGTTGAAAATACTAAAAAAAGTGATGTTGTTGATATAAATATTGATGAGATTAGATCAAACCCTTACCAACCTAGAACTCATTTTGATGAGGAAAGTTTAAGTGAACTTGCCGCATCAATTAAAGAACATGGGTTACTTGAACCAATTATTGTTAAAAAGAGCATTAAAGGCTATGAACTTGTAGCTGGTGAACGTAGAACAAAAGCAAGTAAACTTGCTGGTTTAACTACTATTCCAGCTATTATTAAAGATTTTGATGATAAACAAATGATGGAACTTGCTTTAATTGAAAATATTCAAAGAGAAGATTTGAGTGCAATAGAAGAAGCAAAAGCATATAAGAAATTCATGGATAACATGGGATATACTCAAGAAATGCTTGCAAATCGTTTCAATAAATCAAGAACATATATTACAAATCTTCTTGGCCTTTTAAAACTTCCAAGTCTAGTTCAAGACATGGTTATAACTGGTAAAATTTCAGCAAGTCATGCTAGAGTTTTAAGTAAAATGGAAGATGAAACGGAAATAATTACTCTTGCTAATAAAATCGTAAGAGAAAATTTAACTGTAAGAGATATTGAAGATATTTCTAGAGAAGAAGAAATACCAAAAAGAAAACAAATTAAACATGAAGAAAAAGATTTAAAACTTAAAATATATGAAAATACTTTAAGAGAAATGACCGGTTCTAAAGCTGTTGTTTCTAAGAAAAAGATTGTTATTCCATTTGATTCCAGCAGTGATTTAGATAGAATAATGGAAATATTAAACGTTAAAATTGGAGAATAATTTATGGATTATATTAAAGAAGCACAAAATATAATTTCATCTAAGGATGGAATCACAGCTGCTTATGGATATGGATCGAGTTTTTTTCATCAAGCAGGTTATAATTCAAAAACTGTAAAAAGTATGGATTTTATATTTGTAGTTGATTCTTTAAAAGATTGGTTAACTAATGATATTGCTAAAAATCCAGAAGATTATACTGAAAGCACTAGAAAAAAAATAATAAAATTGAGTTCTAAAAAATTAAAGGGTAGAACTGGTATTATATATAACGTAGTAAGAGATAGAAAAGTAAATTATAAGTTTGGTGTTATAGAAACTAAAGATTTTATTAAGTATTTAAGCACTTGGAGTAGTTTTTATGTAACTGGTAGAATGCAAAAACCAATTTATACTTTTAAAAGTACAAAAGAACTTGATGATGTAATTGATTTTAATAGGGAAAGTGTTTTGCTTACATCTTTGCTTATTTTAAATAAAGAAAAGTTAAGTATTTATGAACTTTTTGAAATGATTTGTTCTCTATCATATAAGGGTGACATTAGATTTATTATTGAAAATCCTAATAAAGTTTCTAATATAGTAAAAGGAAATATTGATGAATTTTTAAAAATTTATTCTAGGTATGATAAATATATAAGTATAGATGGCGAAGATATTTTAGTGGATTTGAGCAGTGTTTACAGTAATGCAAACAAAATACCTAATTACGATAAATTTAAAAATAAAGAGAAGACTAGGTATGGCAGTTATCTTTTAAAACATATAAAACATGTTAATTTATGTGAAAGTATATGCCAACCTCTTAAGGGATTAAGAGTAAGTGGAATAAAGGATTCTTTATCGTATGTAATGGAAAAAGCTAAAAAGAAGAAACTTAAATAGACAAGTAAAACTTGTCTTTTTTCTTGTGTTTAAGGTATAATATACTTGGTGAATAAAATGATGAATATTGAAAAAATTGTTGACTTTATTTCTAGTCCAAAATTTTATGTTCCTATAATAGTGGTTTTATCTTGCTATTTACTTATGAACATTTTATCTAGAGCAATTAAAAGAATGTTAATAACTAATACTAGTAAACTAGAGGATAAAAAAAGAAATACTATAGTAGTTCTTATCAGCAGCGTTTTAAAATATATTTTAATACTTGTTGGATTATGTATTATTCTTGCTACTTATGGAGTAAATGTAAAAGGAATTCTAGCAGGTCTTGGAATTGCTGGTGCTATAGCTGGTCTTGCTTTTCAAGATATGCTTAAAGATATCATAAGTGGATGTAATATTATAATGGATAACTATTTTATAATAGGCGATTTGGTTCAAATAAATGATTTTATTGGATATGTTATTGGACTTGGTCTTAAAAATACTAAAGTAAGAGATTTTGATGGTAATATATTAATAATATCAAATCGTGAAATATCTCATGTTATAAATATGAGTCAAAAGCATGCAAGTATTCCAATTATGGTTGATGTTGCTTATGAAGAAACTGAGGAAAACGTAAAAAAATCTCTTGCAAAAGCAATGGATAGAATTAATAAACTTCCAAATATAGTAAAACCTTGTGAATATTTAGGTATTGAAAGTATGAATGATTCTTCAGTTACTTATATATTTAGAGTACATGCTAAACCGGATTCTAAATTTGATATGAAAAGAAAAGCGTTAGGAATTATAAAGGAACAATTTGATAGAGATGGAATAAAGATTCCTTATCCTCAAGTGGAGGTACATAATGGAAAAAAACTTTAATGTAGGCGATACAGTTATAATGAAAAAACCACATGCGTGTGGAACAAATAAATGGATCATTACTAGAAATGGTGTTGATATTAAAATAAAATGTGTTAACTGTGGACATGAGGTAATGATGGATAGATTAGAGTTTAAGAAAAAACTTAAAGGAGTCGAAAATGAAAAAATTTAAAAATTTGCGTGATCGCGTAATGTTGCATCCGATAATGGCTTTTTTACTTATGAGTGGACTTGTAGTTCTACTAAGTGGAATTTTAGATTTATTTGATGCGTCTGTCACTTATAATAAAATTAATGTTAAAACTGGTAATTATGAATCAACATTGGTTACAGTAGAATCCCTTTTAAATTTAAGTGGAATTAAGTATATTTTTTCTAATACTGTTTCTTCATTTGTATCATTTACGCCTCTTTCAATGTTGCTAATTATATTGATTGGTATTGGAATAATGGATAGAAGCGGATTTTTGGATACTATTTTCTTTGTTTTAACGAAGAATGTTTCTAAAACAACTGTTACCTTTATACTTATGTTGATATGTATTTTAGCAAGCTTAACTGGAGATTTGTGCTTTGTAATACTTATACCATTATCAGCATTATTATTTAAATATGGTAAGAGAAATCCAATTGTTGGAATAATTTCATCATTTGCTGCATTGTCTCTTGGATTTGGAATGAATTTTATGCTTTCAAGTGTTGGATCATCACTTGCTGATTATACGATAATGAGCGCTAATGTAATTTCTAGTGGTTATGTAATATCATCATTTTCTTTTTTACTGATTATGATTGTTGCTATATTTGTTGGTTCATGCTTATTAACATATATAACAGAAAGAATTATTGCACCAAAACTTGGTAAATATGAAGTTGATGAAGAAATTGTTGAACCAAAAGAAAAATTAACTCGTAGAGAGAAAAGAGGATTACTTTTAGCATTATTTGGGGCGACTATATACCTATTAATATTTATCTATAATATAATTCCAAATGTGCCTTTTGGAGGAAATTTCTTGGATTATTCTCAAACAAGATATATTGATAAATTATTTGGATATGATTCATTCTTCAATAGTGGATTTGTATTTGTAGTTACAATACTTTTCTTCATTTTAGGATTATTATATGGAATTGGTACAAAATCAATAAACAATCATCGTGATATATGTGATTTTTTATCACATTCTCTTGATGGAATAGGAAAAGTAATTGTTTTAATCTTCTGTGCTAGTATGTTTATTAGCCTACTTAAGTATACTAATATTGGGGCGTTGGTTACCGCTGCACTTGCAAAGATGTTAAGTAACACTAATTTTGTTGGAGTTCCACTTATACTTCTTGTGTTTATAATTAGTATGATTTCAACAATATTACTTCCATCATTTGTAAACCGTTGGGCAATTCTTTCAGGTACAGTTGTACCTATGATGATGACTGCGGGATTCTCACCTGAGTTTGCTCAACTAGTTTTTACAGTTTCTTCTAGTATAATGTATCCACTTACACCAGCAATGGCTTACTTTGTTATATATGTATCATTCATGGAGAAGTATGAAAAAGATGGAACTGGACTGGTAAAATCAATTAAGTATTTAATTCCATATTCGCTTGTTATCTTAGCAATGTGGATTGTATTAATTCTAATTTGGTATTTTGTAGGAATACCTCTTGGAATATCTACATCAGTAATTTTATAAAAAAAATATCTCAAATATTATATATTATGTTATAATTTATTAAGGAGGATTATGGTAATGAAAAAATATTTTAAAATTTTAATGATTATGGTTTTAGTTGTATTTCCTTTTGTAACAGTAAATGCAAAGACTACAAAGAAAGCAGAAAAGGGCCCAATTAATTTTTATATATTTTATGGATCAACATGTGGTTATTGTCAAAAACTTCATAACTATACTGCAACACTAGAAAAAGATAAAACTATCAATTCTAAATTTCGTATAGTTGATTATGAAGTATGGGGTGATAAGAACAACAGTGATCTTATGACTAAAGTTGGAAGTTATTTTAACTTTAATGTTGATGGTGTTCCATTTTATGTAATTGGTGATCAATATTTTACTGGTTTTTCAGAAGAATCTAGTCCAGAAAAAATAGTTAAAGCTATTAATGAAGAATATTCTGATTCAAAATATGTTGATGTTGTTGCTGGAATACAAAATGGTTCTATAAAAGTAGATAGTACTGGTTCAAATACTAAAACTGAGGAAAAGAAAAAAAATGATGTTGTTGGTTATGTAATTCTTGGTATAACTGCAGCTGTTGTAGTTGCTATTCTATTTGGTAGAAGTAATGCTAGTGAATATGTAGAACCTGATTCTGAAACTGATATGGAAGTTGAAGAAAAAGAAGAAGAAGTAAAAAATACAGAAAAAACTGAAAAGCAAGAATCAAAAAGTAAGAAAACTTCAACCAATAAAAATACAGCAAAAAAGAATACTAAAAAAAGTAAAAAATAGATTTAGAGTTTCTAAATCTTTTTTTTTGAATAAATATATATTATAATGTTTTTGTTAAACTTTTGGAGGTGATATTTTTTATGGACGGATACCCGAGGTATATAAATTATAAAAATAATATCAAATTTGGAGGTTTATATGGAAGAAAATATAAAGAAACTTATTGATGAGAAGAACATTAATGAGTTAAAAAATGTTATAAATAAAATGAATATTAGTGATTTGGCTGAAGTGATAAGTGATTTATCTAATTCAGATTTAGCTATGGTTTTTAGGATTATTCCTAAAGATAAAGCAGTTGAGGTTTTTTCAGAATTTGATGTAGTTGTAGCTACTAATCTTTTAAGGGAACTGAGTGAGAAGGAAACTGTTTCTTTAATTGATGAAATGTTTGCTGATGATGCAACTGATGTTCTTGAGGAAATGCCGGCAAATATTGTTGATAAGATTTTAAAAAATTGTAGTGATGACACGAGAAAAGATATTAATAAACTATTAAGATACAAAGATGATACTGCTGGATCTATTATGACAGTTGAATATGTTGAATTTAAAGGTGAAACATTAGTTGGGGACGCAATTCTAAAACTAGAAAATGAAATCAGTTATTATGAAACTATTAATACATGTTATGTAGTAGATCATAAAAGAAAATTATATGGAAGTATTGAAGCAACTGACCTTCTTTTTGCTAAAGAAACAAATAAGATAAAGGATGTCTGTAAAAAAGACTTGATATATGTTTCAACTTTTACTGATCAAGAAGAAGTTGCTAATATGTTTCATAAATATAATTTGACAGTTATGCCAGTAGTTGACTCTGAAAATAGACTTGTTGGTATTATCACGATTGATGATGTTCTTGATGTATTTGAAAGTGAAGCAACTGAGGATATAAAAAAGATGGCAGCAATTATACCTGTTGATAAACCTTATGATAAAACAGGTGTATTTGAAACCTATAAAGCAAGAATACCTTGGCTTTTGCTTTTGATGATATCTGCTACTTTTACTGGAAAAATTATCGAAAGCTTTGAATCAGCTTTAGCAAGTGTAACTATTTTAACAGCTTTTATTCCGATGATTATGGATACTGGAGGAAATGCTGGTGGTCAAGCAAGCGTAAGTATTATTCGTGCACTATCTTTAAATGATATTGAATTTAAAGATATATTTAAAGTTGTTTTTAAAGAATTTAGAGTATCTATTTTATGTGCTTTAACTTTAGCTATTTGTAACTTTGTTAAACTTTTAATTATTGATGCTGTAAGTATAAAAGTTGCTTTTTGTGTTTGTTTAACTTTAATTGCAACTGTTATTCTTGCTAAATTTATTGGTTGTACTTTACCAATGTTTGCTAAAAAACTTGGTTTTGATCCAGCAGTTATGGCAAGTCCTTTTATAACTACAATAGTTGATGCATGCTCTTTAATAATATATTTTAATATAGCAACTATTTTGCTTGGAATTTAAGTAGTAAATTTACTACTTTTTTTAACTATTTTATTGCTAAATATTAAATTATATATTATATTCAATATGTGAGGTTAATATGAAAAAAGCATCTTTATTTATTTCAATAATTATCTTTATAATTTCATGCTTTATAGCTTATGACGTTATCAATAGAAAAGAAGAAATTCATTTTATACCAACAATTAAAGAGATAGATGATGGTGTAAAAAGTATTAAATTTAAAGTTGGCACGTTTTATTTGGCTATTGGAGAAAGTGAGAAACTAAACTATGATATAGAGAGTTCAAAAGATGATTATAAATTAACGTGGTCAAGTGAAAATGAAGATATAGTAAGTATAAGTGATGGAAAAATAGTTGGCGTTAACTTGGGAACATCAGTTGTTACTTTAAAAAGCGAAAGCGGAAAAAAGGCTGAAGTAAGTGTTACCGTAACGGATTTGATTAGAAAACCGGAACTTGATGATAAAAAAAAGTTTTTACCTTGTCATGCCTATACTGAAGAAGAAGCCCATATTATAGATGAAGCTTTGAGAACTAGAGTTTTAAATAAAGGTGAAGGAACACGTGCAGCATTGATTGAAACAATAAGATTTATGACATTGTCATTTAAATATAAAGTATCTTACTTTTATGAAAATGGTAGAATGCATGAATCAGGAGTAAGAAAAGCTGATGGTGAGGGAAGATATTATCATAAAGGACTATACTTAAGTGAAGATAAATTTAAAGATATAAAAGTGTCGCATAAAGGTCCAGCCATATGGGGTTGTCCATTAACTAATTTACAAGATCATAATAGATATAAACCAGGAGCAAAGATGCCGAACGGGTTAGATTGCTCAGGTTTTGTTACATGGTCTTTATACAATTCTGGTCTTGACGTTGGAGATATTGGAGCAGGTATTAACGATAGACATAAAGATATGAGTGATGTGGGAGAAATGCATTCTTTAACATATGAATATGCAAACTCTGGTGATTATAAAGTAGGGGATGTGATCGCTCGTTGGGGACATACAGCTTTAATAGCTGGTAAAGATTCAGAATACTTATATATTGCTGAGTCTCTTCTTAAAGGAGTTAGAATCGAAAAAGTTAGTTATAAAAATCCAAACAGCAGTTTATATAAATATTATGCCTATATAAATAAAATGGATAAAGAGTATAGTAAAAACGATGACTATACGGATATGTGGGAATAGATTTATCTATTTCTCTTTTTATTTTTAAATTGAAAGTTATCACCATATACCCTATAATGATTTTGGTGATGTTATGAAAAGAGAGTGTAAATGTACAAGAAGCAAGCATAGAACTGATGAAGAAAAAAGGGATTTGACTAGAAGACTTAAAATAATAGCTGATCAAATCAATGGTATTCAACAAATGATTAGTGAAGATCGATATTGTGATGACGTTTTATTTCATATACGTTTATTGGCGGTTTAGTTGGAAGTGTATTAAGCATAAATGATACGTATTCAGGAATTATTATTGTTATTGCTTCGGTTTTGATGTTTATAATGTCTTTAAATATGTTAGGTATAATTCATATAAAAATGTTAAATGATTTAATTTTAAAAAAAGTTCAAAAAGTCCATTTATAATCGGTTTATTAAATGGTTTTATGACTTGTGGACCAATACAAGCGATGCAAGTTTATGCTTTATCAACTGGTTTATTTAATTCTTTAAGAATATTGAAATTAAATAAGGAAGGAAGATAAATATGTTAAAAAAAAATAATAAATTATAAATAATTGTTAAAGGTATGAGTTGTTCTCATTGTGGTTCTTCAGTGAAAAAATATTTTCTTAACATTGATGGGGTTAAAGTGGATTTAAAAACCGGTAAAGTTGTGATAGAATATGTTGGAACTCTTGAAATGTCAGTTATAGAAAAATGTATAAATGATTTAGGATATACTCTTGAGGTAACTCCATGAAAAAAATCATATTTTCGTTTTTTGTTATATATTTAACTATGGTGATGTGTGGTTGTTCTAAAAGTAAAACTATCAATAAATAAATGGAATTAAGTAAAAATATAAAAAATGAAATTGAGATTAATACTGAAAGTATTACTAGTGAAGCAACTTATGCAAATTATGTTGAGAGTTATAAAGATAAGTTTGAAAATTGGAAAGGTACAGTGAAATAATATGATCTATTTAGATTATGCTGCTTCAACTCCGGTAGATGATGAAGCTTTAAATGAATTTATTCGCGTTTCTAAAGAATATTATGCGAATCCAAATTCAAATCACACACTTGGGATGAAAGCAAAAAGTATTATAGATGAAGCAACTAAGAACATTGCTAAACTTCTTAATGTTAAAGAGGATGAAATAATTTATACAAGTGGTTCAAGTGAAAGCAACAATTTAGTTATTAAGGGTGTATGTGAAAGATATAAAAGTAGGGGAAAACATATCCTTATAAGTTCTTTAGAACATAATTCGATTGTATCATCATGTACATATTTACAAGAACTTGGTTTTGAGGTTGAAATTATTCCTGTCGATAAGTATGGAATTATTAACATTGATGAATTAAAAAAAATGTTAAGAGATGATACCATCTTAGTAAGTATTACTTCTGTTGATTCAGAACTCGGAATAAGAGAACCTATTGAGGAAATTGCTTCTATTTTAAAGGAATATCCAAATTGTTTTTTTCATACTGATGCTAGTCAAGCTATTGGTAAAGTTAATATTGATTACAGCGATGTTGATTTAATAACGATAACACCTCATAAGTTTTATGGACTTTCTGGGGTAGGTATTTTAGTAAAACGTGATAATGTGTTTTTAAAGCCACAAATAAATGGAGGAAAATCTAGTACAATTTATCGAAGTGGTACACCTGATACGGCATTGATTGCATCTGCTTCTATTGCTCTTAAAAAGTCTTTGGAAAATATGGAAGAAAGACGTATTTCTGTTATAGATAAGAATAAAAAAATTGTTGAATATTTAAAAGGTAAAAAGGATGTTACAATAAACAGTAATGATAATTCAATACCTTATATTATTAATTTTAGTGTTCAAAATAGGAAGTCTAATGATTTTCAAAAAAAACTTAATGATTTAGAAATATATGTCTCTACTAAAACATCTTGTTGTCCAGTTGAAACACCATCTAAACTTGTATATGCAGTTACCAAAAATAAAGGACTTGCTAGTTCTTCAATTAGACTTAGTTTAAGTCATTTGACAACGAACGCGGAAATTGATAAATTTATTGAAGTGATGAATAATATTATCGGTTAGAATTTAGGTGTGTTATGGAGAAGTATAAAGAAATTGAAAAAAGTATTATAAAGAAATATCGTAAAGAAATATGGGCTAAATTTATTGAAGCGGTTAAGACTTATGAACTTATTCAAGATAATGATAAAATAATGGTTTGCATAAGCGGAGGAAAGGATTCATTTTTACTTGCTAAATGTATTCAAGAATTAAAACGTCATGGCAAAATTAATTTTGAAGCTAGATATGTGGTAATGGATCCTGGATATAATGAATATAATCGTAAATACATTGAGGATAATGCACGTATTCTTAATATTCCAATTGAGATATTTGAAAGTGATATTTTTGATGTTGTATCGACAATTGATTCTAAAAGTCCTTGTTATTTATGTGCAAAAATGCGTAGAGGTTATCTATATAATAAAGCAAAGGAAATTGGCTGTAATAAAATCGCTTTGGGTCATCATTTTGATGATGTTATTGAAACAACTTTACTTTCAATGTTTTATGGAGCTGAGATTAAAACTATGATGCCTAAACTTCATTCTGATAATTATGAAGGACTTGAACTTATCAGACCTCTTTATTTGGTAAAAGAGGGCGCTATTATTTCTTGGAGAAATTATAATGAACTTACGTTTATCAACTGTGCTTGTAGATTTACTGAAGGTTGTTCTTTAATCAATGATGGAACAAGTAAAAGAAAAGAAATGAAAGAATTAGTAAAAAAAATGAGACAAATTAATAGAGAAATTGATCATAATATATTTAAAAGTATGGATAATGTTAATTTAAACTGTGTTTTAGGAACTAAAAAGAATGGTGAATATAAAAGTTTCTTGGATGAATATAATGAAAAATAAGTAATTCTCACTTTATGTCGTGTATTATATAAAATATATTTTGTAGTATAAAGACAGAAAGGAAGAAAGTTATGGATCAAGAAAAAATTGGTAAGTTTATTGCTGAAAGGCGTAAAGAGTGTAATTTAACTCAAGAAGAGTTAGCTGAAAAATTAAATGTTAATAGTAGAAGTATATCAAGATGGGAAAATGGAAAATGTATGCCGGATATGTCCATGTATAATTCAATATGTGAGGTTTTAGGAATATCAATTAATGAATTCTTATCCGGAGAAAAATTGAAGAAAGATGAATATCAGGATAAGTTTGAAAAAAATATGATAGATGTAGTTGGAACTGTGGAACTTAAAAATAAAACTATTAGGATTTTTAACTTAGTCATTTTGTTTGTTGCTGTTTTCTTAATATCGGTTATTGTATTTAATTTTTTATTAAACCATGTTTATATTAAGCAAAATTATGATAAACGTACGATGAATGTGTCTTTTGAAAATCATTCATTAAAACTTACTACTCCAGTGCTTGGAAATACAAAATATGTTTATTTTGAATATGAAAATGAATGTTTAGCTTTTGTTACATATTATGAAGATCTTGGAACAATAATAAATAAAAATAAGAAGTTTGATGAATTTACTGGTTATGATTTAAGTGAGAATACTTATACAAATGATTTATATGTAAGTGATAGTTGCTTAAAAAAGAGAAAAAAAGTATATTATACTAAACAAAGTTTATCACATATAAATAAAATATATAAAAGTAACGATATAACTAAATTAGATAAAGTAATAAATAAATCTAATTTGCTTTATGAAACGAAAGTTAGCTAGAGTATATAAAAAATGATGGTTATTCCCCATCATTTTCTGTTTTTATTAAATAACTAAAATATTCTTTTTTTCTTTCTTCTAGTTCTTGAAGTTTTATATCAAGAACTTTTTTTCTTTCTGGAATAGATGATTTTCCTTTTAAACATAAATCTAAATATTCTTTCATTTCTATGATATTCATTCCACATTTTTTTAAACATGATAGATTTTTTATCCAATTTATATCATTATCGTCAAATACTCGATAATTGCTTTTGTTCCTTTTGACATTTGGAATTAATCCTTCATTGCAATAAAATATTAATGTGTTATAAGAAAATCTAGTTTTTTCACATGTTTCTTTCAGTGAACATAAAGCCTTGTTAGTCATTATGTATTTCTCCTTTACAAATTTAATTTTATACTTGATCGTGAGTAACTTCCGGCATTTATAATTATAGAGTAAGAAAAAGTTGAAGTAAATCCTCTTAATGCTCAAGTAGAAGCACAAGAAAATATGGAAAAATATGCGTTAAGATGGAAATCTGGGCACCTTTTGGAGAAAGAAGAAATGGTTTATTTGAAAATGAAGTTTTAATTAATATTGGTAAAAGATATAATAAATCTTCCGCTCAAGTAATGCTTAGATGGTTAATTGAAAGAGGTGTTATTATTGCATGCAAATCAACTCATATTGATCGCATGGAAGAAAATTTTAATGTATTTGATTTTAAATAACAAAAATATGGATAATAATAAAGATAATATAAATGGCAGTAACAAATCAACAATAAATGATAATAACAATATAACTTCTAAAAAGATTTTAGTTGATTATTATTCTGCTCAAAGTCATACTGAAGCAGTTGCTAAAAAAATTGCAGCTAATTTAAATGCTGATATGTTTGAGATTGTACCAAAAGATGTTTATACATCAGCTGATCTAAATTGGTCAGATGAAGAATTTAGAGTTTCAAGAGAACATGATAATGAATCTTTAAGAAATATAGAATTAAAAAACATAAAAGCTGATAACTGGGATAGTTATGATACTGTTTTAATTGGATATCCAATTTGGTGGGGGTGTAGCAGCTTGGCCAGTAAATAATTTCGTTAAAGATAATGATTTTACAGGTAAAACAGTTATTCCGTTTTGTACTTCAGCATCAAGTGGACTTGGTCAAAGTGGAAAGTTGCTTGAAGAGATGACAAATGGTGGAAATTGGAAAACTGGTCAAAGATTTTCATCAAGTGCAAGTGATGCAGACATAAAAACATTTACAGATAGTTTAAAATAAAAAGACTATTATGAAATACCTTAATAGGGTATTTTAATAATAGCCTTTTTTTATTATTGATCAATTCTTAACGATTTTGATGATCCAGTGATTGCTTTTTTTTCACTTTTGTCTGGGTTGATTAAACATTCTAAAACTTCCGGGTTGTTAGTTAATAGTATTTCTATTGCAGAAATTAATCTTTGAAGATCATCTTTTGATGCTTTATTATTTCTTAACATGCTCATTGGAATGAATTTCATAATAGGAATTACTCTTGATTTTACTCCAAATACAAAAATACAATAGCCATCCATCCAGCTTGCAGTATTCTTACTGTTTTGGTCTTCTTTATGATATACTTGTCCAGTTAACATATCGCTTAATTTATGGGTGAACCAAAAACTAAAACTTTCCTCATGACCTTTACTATGTTTTGCCAATAGACAAGATCCATCTTCTCCTATTATTATATATCCGTTTTCTAAAGATAATAATTCTTCAGTATTTTCAGTATTTGAACTTGTAGTATGTGTGTTATTAGGATTAAGATAAATACTTATCATTTGTCTAAGATACATATTTACATTTTTTTGAGTAACATTTATTTTTTGCCATGTATTGTTACTGCTGTTTACATTTTGATTAGTATTATTTTCAGTATCATTTTCAGTATAAGGCATTATGCCATTTTTTTTATTATTTTCTTCTATATCTCTATCAATTTTAGCTCTTGCTTCTTTATCTAATAGACTTTTTGCAGCATTAGTAAATATTTCTCTTAAATATTCCCCATCTGAATTTTTTCTACTTTCGTCTCCACTGCAGTATAGTTTTATTTTTTGTTTAAGTGCTTCTTTGATTTCACTATCAGTTGCAGTTTGTCTAACTCCTAACATAGTATATGGATTGTTCATCATAAATTTTCTCTCCTAACTAGGGGATTATTTTAGTATAAGTCTAAAAAATTGTCAAGCATTTTTATTGTGAATATTACTTTAAAAGGTAAATGCCACTTTAGATTAAAAAAGTGCCATATTTTATTTTTTTTCATACACTATTCTAGGTGATACTTATGAATAATTATAAGATTATAATTGACCCTGGTCATGGAGGAACATGATAAATCCAAAAAATAAGTGAATAACTAAAGATGCAGGCAATACAGGGATTTAAGGTACTTTATTAAAAAGTATCTTTTTTCATGATATAATGAATATAGGAATTATTTATGAAAAGAAATTATGTACATTATAGTTATCATAATGCCAATTTCATTTTTTATATTCTTTATTACTTTGTTTGTTAATATTTTATTTAAATACGATTTTAAAATTTGGTGGTGAACTTATGGATAGCAAAAAAATTGGTTTATTTATAAAAGAACTTAGACAAAAAAATAATATGAGTCAAAATATTTTGGCTGAAAAGATACCAATTAACAGAGAAGCGATAAGCAAATGGGAAAATGGACGAACTATTCCAGATTCTTCAACGTTAATAAGGCTTAGTGAAATATTTAAAGTTTCAATTGATGAGATAATGTTTGGTGAATATAAATCTAAGGAAAACGAAAAAGAATTACAAGATATTAATTTGATGATATACGATGATAGAAATATGATAAATAAAAAGTTAAATAAAATATCAAAATTTCTTATTGTAAGCTTAATAATGTTACTAATTATAATAATTGCTTTTTTGTTTTACTATTTTTTAAATTCTTACGATTCAGTAAAAATATATACCATAGAATCAGTTCCAGATGATATTTATTTAACAGATGGGACAATTATGTTAACTGGTGAGAGTGTTTATTTTCGATTAGGAAATGTTAATGGTATAGACGAAAACGAGATAGAAAAGATAGTTTTATACTATGATGACAAAGGTAATAGAAACATTATATATGAAGGAACATCGGGGAAAGATGCTCTTATAAGAGATTTCTACGATTATAATGAATATTTTACAATAAAAAACAAAAATGTAATATTTGATTCACTTTTTGTAGATATATATTATGATAAAAAAGTAAAGACTATTGAACTAATTATGAAAGAAGATTATTCTAATAAAAAAATATTTTTTTCTAGATCAAGAAAAAATGGACTAAAGAAATCTGAAACTAAAAAAGATGTAAATAGTAATTTAATAAGTGCAATAAAAAAATATTTTCAAGAAGAAAATGGTATTTATTTTAAAAGTTTAAAAATAAACGATACTTCATATAATATAAATTATATAAATGATACTTCATCCGTTTTAATATATTGGAAAGATAAGAAATATAATTATTCGATTACATATGATGTAAAGTATGATAGTGCAAGTTATAATAAAATGGATATGGAACTAAATCTGCTAGATGATTGCTATTATGAAAAAAATAAAAGTCAAGAAAACAATTGTGATAGCATTGTTTTTGATACTTTAAATAGTGTGTTTAATGAGATAATTAGAAGAGGGTCTTAACAAGACCTCCCTTTTTTTGACAAAAATATGCTAACATGAAATCAGAAAAAGGGAGAAGATGTATGAAAAAAAATTTTTTATTGATATTATTATCCTTTGTTTTTATTGGAGGAGTAAATGCACAGGGAATCTTTTATGAAAATAGTAATGGAGTTATTCTCACTCAAAAAGAATACCATGCTATAAGTGACTTTTATTGGGATGGCTATCAAAAAAATTTATCACTTGATGAATACAATTTTTTAAAAAATAATGGATTATTCGAGAATGAGATTAAGACAGTTCAAATTAGTGATTCTAATTATAATTTATTATCAGAAGCAGAGCATACAACAGCTAATAAATCTTTAAAAATGAGCATGTCATGTAACACTAATTGTTTAGTGTCTATTACTCTTAGATGGATTAATTTACCAAAAATAAGAAGCTATGACATACTTGGAATTTATTTAGATGGTGCATCACCTATTCAAGTAAATAAGGTGAGAGTTGATACTAATAAAGGTAAAAGTGAGTATTCTTATGACAAAAAGGAAAATATTGGAATAGGAACATCTTTTAAGCTTCCTACTGATGTAACGTATTTGGATGTTTCTCAACTATTATTGTTGGAAAATAAAGGATCAATTAAAGCTAGTTACCAACATGCTAGGAAGACAATCACATCAGTTAATAGTAAAAAGTATTCTTTTTCTAAGTCAGGAATAGGAGGAGTTTTTAAGTTTAATACTGGTATTCAAGATTACTATGATTGTATGGTTGGTGTTGAACTAAAAACGCCTTAGTCTTTAGTTATGTATATTAAATTTTAAAATTTAGTATAAATGAATAATATACTCGGATGATTGTTTTATAGTGGCAATTTTAAAATTGAAAATAATTCAAAAAATATAAAAATTATCAAATGACAATTAGTATACAATTATAATAAAAAAAACAACTGTAATAAATTTATGAAAGAATTATTTTCATATAATTAAAAATTGCAATATTATAAGCATTTGTTTTAGAGTATCTAAGAAGGAGTGATGTAATTATCAATTAATCAAATTAAATATTTAAATTATTGTTATTTATATTAGATGGAGGATAGTATATGAAAAAAACAATAAAGAAAATAACAAAAAATACATTATTTCTAATTTTCACATTTTTTTGTTTAACATTAACTGTTAAAGCGGATGATGGTTATGTTTGTAGTCATGGATATCATACTTTTGGAGATTATCATATGAGCTATGGAGTTGGAAATTATGGAAAAAATAGAAGATATTATTATGAATCCGGTTTTAATTCAACATATTCAGAATATATTGCAAATGCTGTATCAGAGTGGGTTCATACTTCAACTGGTTATCCAAACGTAAAAACATCTATCTCTATCAGAAAAACTAATACGAAGAAATCGGCGATGTTTGAATTTACTCAAAATTTTATTGCTAGCGGAGTTTTAGGACTAACAAAATTCTTTTTATATCAAAACGAAGTTCCATTGAACTCTAGTGGGGCTTTAACTAAAAATTATGGATGGGCACAATGTATTATATCTGCTTCTGAATCAGACAAATATTCAACTGCTGCTCAAAAGCAAGCAACAATAGCACATGAACTTGGGCATGCAATGGGATTGTCTCACCAAAATTACCGAAAGGAAAGTATAATGTGTCAAGCGGGTTATGGTAGAACAGCTACTAGAGCTGACGCAGTTGATTGTGTTACAATAAATCATATTTATGGATAGGAGAAAAGTAATGAAAAAAATTTTAATTGGAACAAGTTTAGTTGTTGTGTTAATAGTTGGTATATTAGCTTTAAATTTTACATCAAAAGAAAATAAGTCGGAAAAATCCAATAATGGTGGGGAAAATACTTTAGAAAATTTTAAAGTAAATTTAGAAGGTAAAAAAATTATTACTTCTAATTCTATAACTGATAAAGCATTGAGTGAAGATTTTGCTAATTTAGTAAAACATAGCGATGCTGTTATTAAGGGAAAAGTAAAAGATGTAAATTTTGAAACTTTTGTAGGTAATGCTTGGACAAGAATTACATTACACATTGATGATGTTTTTAAAGGAGAAGTTAAAAAAGATCAAGATATTGATATATATTATCTTGGGGGATATGTTTCATTAAATGATCACATTAAATTTTATCAAGATTCAGAAAGATTTTCTAATTTAAATAAAAACGAAAGATCGAATACAATTTTAAGAGAAATAATTGATGGAGAGGAAGAATTTGTTGATCCAAATGAAGAATTAGTATTATGCATTGTAAAAACGTCAGAAGCATCGCCTCTACCTAAAGGAAGCTATGAGCGTCTTTATGCTGCAGGTATGTTAAAGCAAAAGGGTAATGAGTATGTACAACTCTATGGAGAAGCAACAACTAAATATTCGGTAGCTAAGAGTAAAGTAAATAAGATTGTAAATTTAGAAGACAAATAGGATTAATAATTAACATATTAAAAGTACAATAATTAATTATCCAAAATAAACTTTATTGTACTTTTTGTTAATTTAAGATGAAATCACCTATATAATGTCAGTGTAGAGATCTATAATGTGATTATAGAGGCTTTTCATATTTTCCAATTCTTGCATTAAATTTGCGATAAAAGTGGTAAAACGTGAAAAAAAACATGAATGTTTACCACAAATTTAAAAAAAACAAAAAAATTTTAATAGATAATCCTATTAAAAATTTTATAAATTTCTAAGGCAGGTAGATAAAATGTATACTTTAAAAATAAGTAATTTAACTAAATCATATTATACAAAAAATAAAAAAATAGAAGTATTGAACAATATATCCTTTGAATTTGAAAGTGGCAAATTTTATGTGATTAGAGGTCATTCTGGAAGTGGTAAATCTACTTTAATAAATATTCTTGGATTACTATTAAAGTATGACACAGGAGATTACTACATTTTTGATGAGAAAATAGATAATATTAATTCAAAAAAATTATGTGAGATTAGAAACAAGAATATAGGATTTATTTTTCAAAATTATAATTTATCTAATACCCTAAAAGCTTATGAAAATGTAATCTTACCAATGATGATAAACAACAATATTCAGAAAAATGAAAGAAAAAAAATAGCACGTGATTTATTAACTAAGGTAGGGTTAGTCGATAGATATAATCATTTTCCAAAACAATTATCTGGTGGGGAACAACAAAGAGTTGCAATTGCACGAGCTTTAGCTAATAATCCGAATATTATTCTAGCAGATGAACCAACCGGCAATTTGGATAAAACAAATGAAGAAAAAATTTTAAAAATTTTAAAATCACTTGCTAAAGAAAACAAATGTGTTATTGTCGTAAGTCATTCATCAGAAATAAATTCTTATGCTGATGTAATCTTAGAATTAGATAATGGTAGTATCAAGAGGATAGAAAATGAAAAAAAGTGATATATATGATGTAGCAATAAACAAAATTATTAGAAATAAACAAAATGTTTATTATATTCCAATTCTTATATTAGCTTTATTACTTTTAATAGTATCTTTAATGATTTCAAAAAACATTAATCTATTTATTGATAAAAGTCAAAATAACAATGTTGGCTTTAGAACTTTAAATATTCCTCCTAATTATAATGAGAAGGACTATGGTTATGAACTTTTAAAACATACTGATAACATTGTTGAGATATACAGTTCAAAATATTCTGGAACAACGTTAGAAAGCAATTTAAAAAACAAAAAAGTTAATGGAAAAATAGGATTATTTTATGGAAGTAAAAATACACTCCCCAAGGTAGAAATTGGAACAAACCTTGATGAAGATAGCAATGGTTACGCAATTTGTCCAATACAATTTTTTCCGGATGATAGAATTAATGATCTCAAAATTGATACAAAATACATTTTATCTCCATCTGAGTCATTAAATAAAGAGTTTGAAGTGTACTATAACTCATATACATTAAGCGGAAATTCTATCAACATAAAAAAAACATATACAAAGAAATTTAAAATAATTGGTTTATATGATAATCGAAAAATTTTAAATATGAATAATGAGTGTTTTATATCTACTAATGATATTAAACAGATAATGGACACAATTTATTTTGGATTAGATGATGATACACTTTACTCACATTATGCAATTGTAAACGAGTTAAAAAATGTAAACAAAACCATAAGCTTTTTAGAATACAAAGGATTTAGTGATATAACACCAAAATTAACAATTGATAAAGCCTTTTTTAATACTATTCTTATTTCATCAAAAACCACTATGATAATAGTAAGTATAATTGTAATAATAGTTACTTCATTTTATAGTAAGAAGAAAATGCTTAATGAGGAGAAGAATATTGGTATATATAAAGCTTTAGGCTTTTCGAATTTGAACATATTTACTATTTATTTAACTGAAATGGTTGTTATTAATATATTCTGTTTTGTAATGTCATACTTTATATATATTTTACTATTTTATTATTTAAAAAATTATTACTTCACATCCTTAAAGTTTATTGGAATTGATATTGTTAATTTTAAATATTTTTACATTGCAGCTTTTATGATAATTATAATTATATCTGTAATTGTAACGATAGTAGATTTATATAAAAAACTGAAAATTAATGCAGTAGATTTAATAGGAAGTGATGAATTATGATATTTAAAAGATTTATAAGGAAAAAGCAAACAATAATATATATCGCATTATTTGTGTTGATTACTTCAACCATGGTTATTTTTAATTCATATGTGTCACACATCAATAATATGGTAAATAATTATTTTAAGGATAATTCATATGCTGTTGTAATTTCTAATAAAGATAAAAATTTTTTGTTGAATAAGTATAGTTCAATAGAAAAAATATATGATCAATATATTGTTCTTGAACCTAATGAAAACGAGAAAAATCCTTTATCCAAACGTGGCTATGTACTTGAAGATAACAATGGGATTCTTAATCAAAAAGAATCAGATGATAAAATTAGTTGGGATAACTTTGAAAGTGTTGGAAAAATATTAATTTCATATGATACCACATTAAAGAATAACGAAATTGTTCTTTACAGTCCTTATACGTTAGAGACAGAAAAAGTAAAAAGTATAATAAATTCTAAACTTTACTTAAAAAATGATAATAGTAGTTATGATTTTACAATTAAGAGTATAATTAAATCTAATTTTCCAGAAATGAGAATATCTAAAAATCTTTATGATAGTATAAGAAAAAAACAAGATTTCAATGTATATAGAATAACATTCAATACTGAAAAAAATTTGAATTTGTTTTACGACATAGAAAATGAGAATAGAGAAAATGTATTTATGGATGTAAGCATACAAAATAATAGCAAGTTTAATAATTATAAGGAAATTATTTCCGTTTTTAATAATTGGAAATACATTATTTTTATTTTGATTATTACTATTTCATTTATTATCATTTCAAATTTAATAAATGACGATAAAAAAAACATAATGCTTGATTATGTTTTGGGGTTTAAAATAAAAAAAATAAAATTTAATATGTTTATTAACTCAATATTATTTTGCTTAATAGTGGTGTCTTTTAGTTTTTGCTTATGTAACTTTACTAATTATATTACGATAAGCTATTTTTCATTTCAAATACAAAAATATTTAATTACTACATATGTTCTCATTTATTTATTAATGTTCTTAGTCAAAATTATTTCAATCAAAGTACAAATTTAAAATGTTTAATTTGAAAGGAGGTGATACTATGAAAAAAGTAACTTTTATGTTTGCTCTAGCAATTCTAACAATTGGCTTTATTTCTACTGTTAGTGCATGGAATTCTTCAAACACTTTTACCGGATTCGAAAAAAATAGTTCGACATCACTAGATTCTGGCGATCATAAAATGAATACATCTTTTGTAACTAATTTTGTTGCAAATTCAATAGCCGGATCTAAATCTCCAGAAATTAGAACTTCAATTCAAAATAAAGCACTAATTGGCTGGTCTAAATCAGCTACAGCGGATACTACTATCACAGAAGCAAATAAAACATATCAACATTTTTGGAAATCTGAAAAGCAATATAGAGTTAAAGCTACTTGGAAACAACTTAATGGATATGCTAATATTCCTTCAGGAAGTGTGAAATTATGGGATTAATTGAATAAGACGTTAGTGAGCTAGGAATACATTTTATGTATTCCTTTTTCAATTAATCCCACAATTATTATATACTAAATATCATTTTATATGTAAGATTTTTTAAACCAAAACATTGCCAAAATATATCCAAAGTATATCCATAATATTCTTGTATATCTCTAAAGACATGTTAAAATGGAGTAAATTGGACGTATTTTGAAACAAATCCAATTTTTGAAAAGTTGACAAGATTAAGATAAAATATTACAATATTTGACATATTTACGAAAAATAATGCTTGATAATCATATTACTTAATGAAGTAAGTTGGTTATAGAACATTTTTTAGTTTTACGTCATTGCATATTTATCTAAAGCCAGCGAACAAAAAATTAGAATTTTTAGAGAAGTATCATAATAAGGTGCTTCTCTTTTTTTTATAATAGGGGGATAAAATGGATAACGCAGAAAACGTAAAGTTATTAGATTTAGAATTATTGCGAAAAGATGATATTAGAGATTATGATTTAGAAAGAACCGAATTTAATGTATATAAGTGGTTTAAAGATTTTAGAAAACTACAACGCCAATTATGTGGTGGACCACAATTGCTTCCATCAACACAATATAAAATGGTTTGGGTTGATGAAAGTAGAAACAAAATTGGAAGCTTTACTTCTTTAGATGAATATATAGATAACAAAACTGAATATTTTAAACAAGCGGAAGTTTTGAAATATATATCGGATAACATTTCAGTTGAAGAGAATGTATACATGACTATTTGCTATTTATTAAAAAAGTCAGAGAGGAGAGCCGCCGAAGAGATAGGTTGTGCAAGAACTTCAATACCTACAATAAAAAATTCATTTTTAGTAAATTTTGCTTGCAAAGTTAATAAAGCTGTCGAAAAAGGTGAAAAATTGGATTCCTCTTCAGAAAGCGAATTTAACCTTTGGATGAAAGAAAAAGAAGAAGAAAAGTAAATTTTTTAAATTAAAGGAGGTGGTTATTATGATTGCTCATTTGACAATTCTAGCTTTGTAATATACTATAGTGTACAAGGAATGGTATTTATGAAAAAAAGAATTGTCATTAGTATAATAATCGTTATACTTGTATTATTTGCTACACTTGGTTGTTTAATATTATATAAGAATGCATTTAATCAAAACTATAAAGATCGCACAGAACATTTAAGTTCAAAAAAAATTGATAATAATTATTCAACAACAGAAGTACCAAAACAAACAACAATAACAACTACGGTTTTTGAAGAAAATAAGACAGAAAAAGTCACAGAAAAAACAAGCAAGATTATTGCTACAACAGTAACATCAAATAAGTCTAATATTCATAGTACAATCAAATCAACATCAAAAACAACTTATAAAACTACTACAGCAAAAAAAGAATCAATCAAAAAACCATGGGAAAAATTAGGAATGACAGAATACCAATATTATAATGAACCAATGTACAGCTACGAAAAAGTAGATTTTTCTATTGATAAGTATGGTAGTGAATCATTAGCTACTAAGGCTTGCATTGATTATGGAAATAGCTATGAACCATATTTGAATGGTGAAGTTGCTTATCATTGTACCACTGTTTCTACAGCATCCGGAAAAATTTTGGGAGTATGGTTTCATACAGAAAATTTAATTAGATAAGACTCTATGAGTCTTTTTTTTGTGAGGTGAAGATAATGTTAATAGAATTATGTATATATTTATTTTGTATAACAACAATTGCAATAGAAGATAAGGAAAATTTATGAAAAAGATTAGTAGAATATTAATTGTTTTATTTATTATTATTTCTGGTATATATGCTAAAGCAACAGCAGTTAATGCAGCTGCTTCAAATGGTGATTTGATAAATGGAAAATACGTTGATGGTCCATATTATGTTATGCATGAGAAATCTAATGGAAGTCATATGTGGGGCAAATCTCAATTTCTTATAAGAAGTACTGATGGACAATTTGTTTATTGCGTTCAGCCATTTGTATCAATAAAAGAAAATAATTCTTATGATGTAGCAACTGAGGATATTGCTTCAATTTTAAAATTGTCTCAAGAAAGTTGGGACAAAATTGCAAAAATAGCCTACTATGGATATAAATATAATTTTAATGGATATGATCATACTTCAGAAAAGTGGTATGCAGCAACTCAAATGTTAATTTGGAAAATAGCGGATCCAAGTATTGAAAGCTATTTCACTGATACTAATAAAGGGAAAAGAAATGATTCAATATTAGAAAAAGAGCAACAAGAGATAATGAAATTAGTTGATAATCATTTGTTATTACCACAATTTGATAATTTACCTGATACCATAAGCGTTAATCAAACAATAACAATTACTGATAAAAGAAATGTATTAGAAAATTTTTCTATTGATAATGTACAGAATGCTAGTGTTCATAAAGACGCGAATAGTTTAACAATAAAAGCTGAAAATTTTGGAAGTGTATCCTTTAATATATGTAATATGGGAAATATATATGGCAATCCAATACAACTTTATTACGCTGTTGATTCACAAAATGCTATAAGACGAGGAGATTTAGATCCCATTATTATGAAAATAAATTTCAAAGTTAATTCACAAGGTAAAATACAAATTTATAAGTCGGGTCAAAATTTGAACTTATCAAATGGTTCATTTTATTATGATAAAAAGAATCTAGAAAATATAAAATTTATCATAAAAGCAAATGAAGATATTTATTCTGTAGATGGTACATATAAATATTATTCCAAAAATGATGTAGTTGATGAAATAATTACAAATAAAGATGGTTATGCTGTTACAAAACTTTTGCCACTAGGGAAATATATTGTTGAGGAATCTGAAACTCAAAACGGGTATATTTTAGATAAAAGCAAATATGAAGTAGAGCTAGTAGAGGATGAAGAAAAATCTTCAATAGTATATGCTGATATATCACTATTTAATTATTTGAAAAAAGGTAAATTAGAATTCACCAAGACTGATTTAACTACAGGAAAAGTTATTCCAAATACAAAGATTGAAATTTACACTTATAATGATGAATTAATATACTCAGGATTGACTGATGTTAATGGAAAAGTCATAATTGATAATTTACCTGTAGGGAAATTTTATATAATTGAAAAAGATCCTGCTTCTGGATACAAAATCAATGATGAAAAAGTTTACTTTGAAATAACAGAAGATGGTGAGATTGTAAAGGCAAATATGACTAACGAAAAAATAAAATCTACAATTAAGATTCATAAAATTGATGAAGATAATAATTCTTTAAAGGGTGTTTTAATCGGTATTTATGATTTAAATGATAACTTAATTTATTCAGGGTTAACTGACGATGAAGGATATTTAGAATATGAACTAGAATATGGAAGATATTATTTTCAAGAAATTTCTCCACTAAAAGGTTATGAATTAAATACTGAAAAAGTTTTTTTTGAAATAACAAAGGATGGAGACTATATACAATATACTTTAATAAACAAATTTAAACCAATAAAAGTTCCTATAACAGAATTAAATGACAATAGTCTTTTATTCAATTTTGCTTTTATAGTTTTTACAATATTAGGTTGCTTGATTTGTAAAAAAATTAAATATGAAAATCAATAAAAAGAATTTATTTAAAATCATTATGTTTATTATGATTTTATTTTTTTCTATTTTGTTAGGAAATAGATTATTTAAAATATACAAAATTGAAAAAACTAATAGTAAAAATTTAGTTTATTTTTTTGATACAACTAAAGAGCAAGAAATTGAATATAGTGAGCAAAAGGATGAAATGTATATAGGAGTATTAAAAATTGAAAAAGTTAACTTGAACAGGGGATTTTATGATAAAAAATCAAAATTAAATAAAGTTAGTAAGAATATTCAAGTACTAGATGAATCGGATATGCCAGATATTGAATTTGGAAATGTTATTCTTGCTGCTCATAGTGGCAACAGTTCAGTTTCATTTTTTAAAAATTTATCAAAATTGAAAATTAATGATTATGCGTTTATATATTATAAAAATAAAGAGTACGAATATTCACTAAAAAGAATTTATGAAATCGAAAAAAATGGTACGGCGATTATAAAAAGAGATATCAATAAAAATACACTTACATTAATTACTTGTAAGAGTAAAACAAAAAAACAAATTGTGTTTATTTTTGAATTAGAAAAAATAGAATAGGAAAGGAAAAATTATGGAAAAGAAAAAAGAGAATAAAAGAAGAAAAAAGATGTTAGCTATATTAGGCATAGGTATTTTTACAACTATAGGGAGTACACTAGCATATTTTACAACTAATACTGAAATTGCAAATAAATTTAAAACAGCAATTTATCAAAATGAAGTAGTAGAAAATTTTGAGTCACCAACAGATTGGACACCTGGAACAACTACTGATAAAACAATTAAAGTAACAAATACAGGAAGTATTGATATGGCTGTTAGAGTAAGCTATACAGAAAAATGGATAACATCTAATGGAACAGAACTACCATTAAAGGATGCAGATAATAATGTTGCAGCAATTATCAATTTTAACGAAGGTTGGACAAAGGCAAGTGATGGCTATTTTTATTATGAATCAAAAGATAATATGGTAAAAGTTGCACCTGGTGAAACCACTTCTTCATTTATTAATGGAGTAACATTCAATGAAAATATTAAGGCTAGCTTAAACCAAACAATTTCTGCTGATGGGCATACAATCACTTATACATCATCAGGTGATGGATATGATAATGCAACATATAAATTAACTATTAGAATCGATACAATTCAATACGATCAAGCAAAAAATATGTGGTAAGAGGAAGTTAATATGGCTTCCTTTTTAGGAGGAAAAAATGTTAGTTAGAGTAAAAGATTTTATATTTAGAATAATATATGTTTTGCTAATAATTTATTTATTGATTTTTGTTCCATCTATTTGGGGTTATAAACCATTAGTTGTTATGTCAGGAAGTATGGAGCCAACATTACAAGTTGGAGGAATTCTTTATTATCATGAATTTGATTTAGAAGATTTTGAAAATGGTGATATATTAGTTTATTCTACCAAAGAACATATAATTTCTCATAGGTTAGTTGATAAAACAGGGGATGGATTTATTACCAAAGGAGATAATAATAATACTATTGATTCAAGTTTGGTTAATAATAATCAAATTTTAGGAAAAGGAACTAATTGGAGTATACCATTTATCGGATATTATGCTGATTATATACATGGACACAAATATTTACTATATATTTCATTAGGGATTATAATTATTGATTTATGCAACGATACATATAAAGAACATAAAAGAAAGTGGTGAGAAAAATTGAAAAGAAAGAATAAATTTTTTTTAATATCAATTATACTTGCATTATTTTGTTCTTTAAGTGGAACTTTTGCGTATTTTTCATCAAAAACAGATTTAGAATCACTGTTTAAAGCAAAAGGTTATGTGTTTAAGTTAAATGCTGGTGAAGGAAAATTTAGTAGTAGTGATATTTCAATTTCAAAAGGGAAAACAAATTTACCAATTCCAACACGAAATGGATATACTTTTTCGGGTTATAGTAAAAGTACAGATGGAAATATAGATTATTCGAATAACATTATTGATGTAAATGATATAAATAATAGAGAAATATATGCAATGTGGAAGATCAACACATATAGAATTACCTATAATTTAAATGGCGGTTCAATAAGTGGACAGAAGACAAGTTATAATGTTGAAGAAAGTTTTACATTACCAACACCAACAAAAACTGGATTTAGTTTTTTAGGTTGGACAGGAAGTAATATTGAGGAGAAACAATTAGCTGTCACGATTCCATCGGGAACAACTGGAGATTTAAATTTTTTAGCTAATTGGGATGTTAATAAGTATGTAATTGATATAAATCCGATTATTCAAAATATTACATATGATACAGGATTGAATGGATTTACTTTTTCAGTATGGATTAATGGGATTTTAGTTGCTGAAAATGTTACAGACTACTATAACAATCAGATTGACTATGGGTCTACAATTAGAGTTTATGTTAATGAAAAAGAAGGATATAGTATTACTTCATTTAAAGACTATACATGGACTGTAACCGATTCATTTGTTATAAATCCTTCATGGTATGATAATATACCACCAACGATTACATCATTTCATGTTGAAAATTTGGGATATTATAATCCATCAAATAAGAAGCAAGGATGGAATATTAGAGTTTATATTGATGGTTATGACAATGGAACAGGTATTCAAAAATTTCAAACTTGGCTTGTCCCTTATGGAAATGGTAGTGGAGCATCACGTGTTGATGGAAATGAAAGAACTATAAAGAATGTTTTATATTTGGACTCTACAAGCGGTAGAACATTTTGTGCATATGCAATAGATAATGCAGGTAACGAAGCTTCAAAATGTGACACCATTAGAATTAATTAGGAACTATTAATGTCAAACGAAAGTTATCTTGTAGTTCCTCATGAAATATATACTGATTCAAATTTAAGACATTTTGACAAATTACTTTTTGGAAAAATATATAGTTTATCTAGGCAAAAAGGATATTGTTGGTCTAGCAATTCTTATTTTGCTAAAGAATTAAATGTTAGTACTAGATATGTAAGTAACTCTATTAATAGATTAAAAGAATTTAATTATATATATTGTATAATTGATAATTCTTTAAAAAATGAATTAAAAAGGAAAATATATATTAATAATGCAAAACTAAAATTTTTTAGCACAAATAAAGTTTAAGATAAGTGTAGTAATATATTACTATATGGTATTGAATGATATTTCGTATAAATAAATAATTTAATAAAAAAAATAACAAATAACTTATATTTTATATATAACTTATATTTAGAAAAGAGGAGAAAAATGTTTTCAGAATTAAGAAATGGATTTAATTTGATTGGTAATATTTCATTTATAGGCGACATTAAGGAACAATCAAATGGAAATAAATATAGATATTTTAGTATAGCTCAAGATAATAACTACAAAAACGGGAATGATGAAGATGTTAAAACTACATCTTTCTATTCTATAAAAGTTTATGAAAAAGATTTCCCAAAGTTTGAGCCTTTATTAAAGATCGGAAATTATGTTTTAGTTATTGGAAGATTAAATTCTTATATAAATGATAAAAATAGAACTATAGAAATAAAAATTGGAAAAGAAATTAAAGATTTAAATAATAATAAACTACCAGATGAACAAGAAAAAATGTTGAATGAGATGAAAGACTATAATTGGTTAGATGATAGTGAAAAATAGAACGAAAAATTTAGTAGATAAACTAGATTTTTTTTATGAAATAAATAAAAAATGGGTTACTATCAATGATATTCAAAAAATATGCGGATGTAGTAAATCCGAAGCTAAACATATATTAAAACAGTTGAAATCTCAAATGAATAAAAAAAATGTATTTATTGACTTTGTTCATCAAATTAACAACGTACCAATGAGTTTGTTTTTAGAATATATCGGGTATGCAAAGGTAGAGAGAATACAAAGATATCATGACTGTTTATTAAATTTTTATTCTTGTAAATTTCTAATTGAAAGGAAGTGGTAAAGCTTTGATAAGATTATGAGAACATAAAAAATTTTGTAATACATAAAAAGCAAACAGATGGGATAAGGCGAATATACAAAAGGCGTGTACATGAAAGATGAAAATAAAGTTTGCTAATATGTAATAAATAATTTATAAAAAAAATAGATATTGTTTCTTTTAAAATAGAGCAAATAAATAAAGGAAACGTGTGAAGAAAGGAAGAAAGTAATATGCACAATGTAGTTTATTTAATAGGACGTTTAACAAAGGATCCAGAATTAAAAGAATTGGAAAATGGTAGCAAAGTAATAAGTGCTAATTTAGCAGTACAAAGAAGTTTTAAAAATGGAGATGGAGTTTACGAAACTGATTTTGTTGATTGCGCTATGTGGAATGGAATTGCTGAAAACGTAAGCAATTATTGTCACAAAGGTGATTTAATAGGTGTTAAAGGTAGATTGCAAGTAATTGATTATGAAAAAAATGGAGAAAAGAAAAAGAACATTGAAGTTGTATGTGAAAAAGTTAGCTTCTTAGCTCCTAGAAAAAATGAAATAGATGAAGATTTAGATGTTAATTAAAAAGAGCAATTGGTTTTGCTCTTTTGATTTTATAGAGAGGTGATGAAATGGAAAAATTATTTCAAATATTGGCAATTAGCCATTTAGAAGGTGGAAGTTATGATATTAATTCAATATTGAGTGCTATAAAAACTCTAACTAATTGGTGTTTGTCAGTTGGAATTGCAGTTGCTGGAGCTTCACTTGTAATTGGATTCATTTTATACGCTGTAGCAGATGTAGAGCAAAAAGCTAGAGTAAAGCAAAGAATTATCCAAACTTTACTTGGTATCGCTGGAATTATTTTAGCAATATCATTAGTAAATTTAATAATAGATTTATTTAAATGAGGTGATATAAATGTTATTAAAGGCTTTAGATCTTTTAAGAACCTTAGGATGGGGAATAATAAATTTTATCTATTCATTAATAGATTCTTTATTTGACATTTTACGAGAAATAAATGCTTTGGATATAGTTAATTCGTTATCGGATGAGTCGATGTTTAAAAATTTTTATACAGGAATTATAGCGGTTGCAATTACTTGTTTAGGATTGTTTTCAGTTTTTAATTTTGTAAAGAAAATAATTGATCCCGAAGAGGGATTATCTTTTGGACAAATAGTAAAAGAAGTGTTTAAATGTGGCATCTTAGTTTTAATGTCTACATTTTTATTTGTTCAAATATCAGGGTTATCAATCAAATTAAGCGGATTTACATCAACAATATTTACTTCTAATAACGAATCACTTTCGTCTAATATGTTAACACCATATGTTACATACTCAGATAGTTATAAGTCATCAGAATCTTTTGTTAAAGATGATTATTCAAGTGCAATATCAGACGGAAAATTTTCTAGTGCAAAAATGTACAATGATAAATTTGTTACAGATTCACATTGGATATTGCCGGACGAGAAAGATTATAAATATTCGATTAATTGGATAATGGCAATTCTAGTTGGAGGTTTCTTTTTATATGCTCTTTTCTTTAGCGGTATGATGCTTGCAAGAAGACAAATTGAATTTTTATTCTTATTTGTTATATCTCCAATTATTTTCTCAACCTCGATTGGAAATAAGCAGAGACGAAGTGCAGTGTTTGAACAATTAGTTTCTCTAATTTTGCAGGGAGCAGTTGTAATGTTAATTATAGGATTAACAGCAATGTTAATGAAATCTATTCAAGGAACCACATTCTTTCCAACATCATCATTTAAAGATATGGCTACAAAATCTATTCTTTATATTGGTTGTGGAACATTTTTGCTTACAGGTTCACAAATTATTAATCGATTTGTTGGGGCAAATGTTTCTGCAAACAGCGGAAGAGAACAGCTAATGAGCATGATGGGATTTTCAAGAAGTGCTTCCACAGTAGCTATGACCGGTGGTTTAGCAGCTGCTGGAATAGGTTTAATTGGTACAGGAATGATTACTAAAGGCGCTAGTAGTTTATCAAATACTGGAAATTCAGCAATTACACGTGCAGGCAGCACAATATCATCATTTGGTAAAAAAGTTAGTTCAAGTAATACACCATTTAGCAATTATGGATCAAAATTACAAAATTTAGGAAATTATATCCAAGCAAGTTCAATAGCAAGAAAAAATCCTATGGGATCTGACGGAATGAATTTACCAAATAATTCAACTAAAATGAATCGATTGGCTTCTAGAATGATGACCGCAGGTGCTGATGCAATTCAATCTTCCATAGATACAGTTATTCCAACGAGAAATATGTATAGAAGAAGATTTTATAAAAGAGGTGATAATTGATGTACATAACAGTTAAAAGTTTGAAAAAGACTTTAGGAAAATATATTGAATTGACAGATTTATTTATTGGTTTGCCATTGTTTATATTATTTTTAATCTTGTTTTCCATAAATAAAACAAGAATATTATCTCTTGTACTATTTTCAATTACAGCATTTATGATGTTACCTATAAGCTTATCAAAAAAAAATAGAATGTATAAAGTTTTTATTTTAGTATTTTCTTACATGTTTAGGTGCAAAGAATACATTTTAAAAAAATGAAAAGGAAGTGAAGAAGTTGAAAAAACAAAAACAAATAAAAGAAGAATATGATTTTATTGAGAAAGAATGCGAAAAAAAATATAACAAATATAAAGAAAGAAAAAATATGAAAAAAAGAGTAAAAAACTCTCAATCAATATCAAATGTAAAAAAAGTTGAAGATACTGGATTAATTCGATTAAAAACTGGGGAAGTCGCTACATTATTAGAAATAGAAGCAGTTGATTTATCCTTAGCAAGTAAGCAAGAAAAAAATAATTTTTTTGTTGCTTTAAAGAGTTTATATCAAATAAGAGGACTAAATCTCAAATGTTATAAGTTGGATCAAAAAATTAATTTAAACAATAATAAAATTAATTTAAATAAAAAGTTAGAAAATGTAGCAAATAATGAAATTAAATCAAATTTATTAATGGATAACTTAGGTTTAATAGAAGACTTAGAAAAAAATGGTTACACAATATCGAGTGTTTATTATTTAGTTATTATTTCTAAGACTGTAGAAGAATTAGAAAAAGTTTTAGATGAAATTGAGGAAATAACTAGTAATATAGTTCCAAGAATAAATATAAACATGATTGATAATAAGTTAGAAATATATAAATTTTTATCAAATTTATACTTAACTAGTAATACTTTAGACGAATTAATTATGAGTGATTTACCTAATTTACTATGTCCAATGAATGTATCAGAAAGAGCTAATTCAATAAGATTTGATGATAAAGAATTTCAATTACTTACTATTAAAAGTATACCTTTTTTTGTTTCAGAGTTATTTTTTGAAGAGTTATTTAATGTTCCTAATGTTAGGGTGTCACTTTCTATAAAAGATACAATTTCACAAGAAGAGTTGGTACGATGGTTAAATAGTCAATATCAATTTTTATTAAGTGATATAAACACTACAAAAAAATTAAGTGATGCTACAGAATTGGATAGAAAGCAAGAAAATTTTCAAGCATTAATGAATGAAATAAAAAACGGTGATGAAAAAATAAAAGAGGTTTCTTTAATTTTTCTCGTTGAAGGTGACAAAAAAAATAGGGAAAATACAATTAGAGAACTAAAACGCATTGCAGATTTATACCAAATAAAAATCGATGTCCCCAAATTGCGACAAATGGAAACTTGGCAAACATATGATATAACAATGAAATCATTATCCGACTATTCAATTTATTTGCCTTCTTTAACACTTAGTGCAGGGTTTCCTTTTACTGAGTCTTATTTTAATGATTATAATGGATATATGCTTGGTCTTGATATACACTCATCATTGCCAATTTTTTTTGATATATATGCTCTAAACAATTTAAGAACAAGCCATAATATGGCAATTATTAGTTCTACCGGAGGAGGAAAGTCCTACACTTTAAAAAAAATGATAATAAATGAATACGCTAGAAATACTAAGATATTTATTTTTGATGCTGAAAATGAATATAACTTTATCAAAAATATTGGAGGATCATACATTGATTTATATTCATCTAAAGGTGGAATAATAAATCCACTTCAGATAAGATACATTCCTTCAGATGAAGATAGAGATATAGGAGAAAGTGATTGTACACTAGCAAAACATTTAGGCTTTTTAGAAGTTTTTTTCAAATCAGCTTTTGAGAATATAACTGAAAAAGAACTAGTTATGCTGTTGAATATTGTTGAAAGTTTGTATAATAAAAAAGGAATTGATAGAAATACATCCATAGAGGCTTTAGAAAAGTTAAAAGCAGAGGATTATCCAATTTTTTCGGATTTATATAATTATCTTCCTGAATATAAAAATAATTTAAAGAGTAATGAAAAGAAAAAAATAATAGATCAATTAGAAATACTATTATCAAGATTTTTAACAGGAACAGATTCATTTTTATTTAATGGATATACGAATATCAATTTAAACAATGACTTAATAGGATTTAATTTACAAGAATTACTTTATAGTGGTAATCAAAGATTAATAAATACGCAAACTCTTAATTTATTAACGTATTTAAACAATACTATAGTTGCAAATAAAATTTTAAATGATAAAGTTAATATTAGTGATAGAAAACACATAATGGTTGTGGCTGATGAGTTTCATTTATTCATTGATGAAAATAACTTTGAAGTCTTAAGAAATTTTGGACAATTAGCAAGAAGAATCAGGAAATACTCTGGTTCATTAGTTGTTGCTACTCAATCTGTAAAAGATTTTGTAGGGTCAAATGAAATTTTGAGACATGCAACAGCAATATTTAATAATTGTCAATATCAAATGATTGGTATGTTAAAAGAAGACGATTTAATTGCCTATCTGGAATTATTTAAGCAAAATCCATTAACAGACACTCAAAAATCCTTCCTTTTATCGGCTAGACGTGGAGAATTTTTGTTGAATATTGATTTTAAAAACAGGTTAAGAATATGGATACGTGCAACAGAACTTGAACGTAAAATGATGAACGAGAAATAGGAGGTATCATGAGTAAAAAAAGCAATATTGCAGTACTAAGAAAAAACGGAACAATTGATTCTATATATTGTTATTCTAACGGATATTTATATCAAAATGGAGTACTATTAAATTATTTTTACAGAGATATTAGAAAAATAAATAATTTAATTAATCTGGGAGATATTTCATTTTTGGGTAGAAGAGTAAATCCTGAGCCAGATTTTACACATAATTTTGATTATGAAAATAGACAACAAGAAATTACTGTTGCTTATCATAGGGATAGAAATGAAGATGAAAAGATATGTAGTAAGAAGACGTTTAAAAATATTAATGAATACAAAAAGTACTTTTTAAAGTCTTGTGAAGAAATTGCATATTTATATGATGAAAATAGTCAACGATGGTTTTATTCTGAATTACTAAATAACTCATCGGACATTAAATTTGAATCATTATTTGATAAATTGTTAGTGATGGGAAAGATCTATCCAATTGATAAGAAAAAGGATAGTTTAATAAAAGAAATAATAAAGTGTGAATTGGAAGAAGATTATGATAAGTTTTATAATTCATATGAATCAAAAGAAGATGCATATTTCAATTTTGACAAATTATTATCATCAAAAAAAGGGATAACAAATTTAGTAGATATAATTAGTGTCAATCTAGGCGAAATCGCTAGACATGGAGATCTAAGCGAGCCCATTACGAAAAGAAATTATCAAAATGGAATAAGACTAATTGAATCTTTAAATAAATTTTCAAAAAATAAATTTCAGGATTTAAAATTAGATAATGAGAAATAGAATAAAAAAAATAATATTGGGTTCTTCCATAATTTCAACTGCTTTGTTTGTTAGTATATTAGTTTCTTGTTTAATGCTATTAGATTTTTTTGGAGCTAATATTACAGACAATTATGTTGAAAACAATGCTGACTATTCATCTAAATATCTTTCTGTTGTTAATAAAAATATAAGAGAAAAAAGTGGATATGTATCATTATCACGGATTTTATACTTCTATTTAGAAGATGATTCTTTAACTTTTGATGAAATTTATTCTGATAATTTGAATTTAGAAAGTAAACAGGTTCTTCCAATAAGTGATGTTTGCATAAAAAATAAATATAAATATATGGAAGTATGCTCTGCAGATTCAATTAAGGATTCAACTCAAGTTAATGAAATACAAAACAAACCGTTTTCGATGCCGCTCGATTTTTCTAAATCAAGCATAACAAGTTATTTTAAACAAGAACGAATTATTTATTCTAAAAATGATATTCATAATGCTTGGGATTTTGCTGCACAAAATAAAACACCAGTTTTATCTATTTGTGATGGTAAAGTAAATCAAGTGTCATTTAATTACTTAGAAAATAAAATTGATAAATCGGGAGGATTAGGTAACTTTATCAAGATTGAATGTGATTCTTTAGATGAAGTAAAATACTATGTTACGTATGCGCATTTGTATCCTAGCAGTGCAAAAATAAAAGTCGGAGATATAATTCAACAAGGAAAACAATTAGCTGAGGTCGGTACTACAGGTTATTCTACAGGTCCGCATTTACATTTTCAAGTTCAAAATAATGATGGTTTATTAGTAGATGGAATGAGCTTAATAGATTTTAATAATTAGAGTATTTTATAATTCTTAAGAAAAAATAACTAGTTGGGGATATTTTGGGGAACTATCTAAGTACGACAATTAATGCGTGTTTGTGCTTTCATGGTTCTAATAAAAACAAAAAAGTACCCCATTTTGCAAGTGCAAAATAAGTTTGACACCATAAAAAGTATTACAAAACAAGGGTTTGTAGGCTATTATGGTGTCTTTATCTTATCCTGTTAGAATTAAATCAACGATTTAATAAAAAAAATAAAATAAAAGGAGTGATTAAAATAAGAACAACTATTAGAATGAGTGACTATATGCACTCTAAATTGATATTGATGAAACAAGAATTAGGATATAAGTCACTAAATGACTTAATGATTGAACTTTTACAAATTGGCTATTGTAGAATGGAGAATCTCAATATTGAAAAAATATGAATTTAATAAATGTTTACAAAACTTAAATAGAGATAAAATTATGAAAGGAAATTTTTATTATGAAATCTAAAATTTATACTGAACAAGAAATAATTTTACTTAAACAAAATCCTTTTGTATTAGATATAAAATATAATCGTTTTATCGAATACGATCCAATTTTTAAACTATGGTGTGTCTTAGCCAAAAATTTATATCCAGAAGTCTCGGCTCGAAGCTTGTTTTATATTGCAGGGTTTCCTTTACAAATAATGAATCCAAATCTTCCTCAAAAGAGGATTCTAGCTTGGAGAAATATCTTTTTTCGATATGGAAAAGAGTATTTTTTATATTCTAAAGATTATGAAATGTTAAACATAATACCGTTTAAAAATATGGAAATAAATCGTGAATCTACAAATGATTTAAAAACACGTATATACTCTGAAGTAAGGGCTATGTTAGAAAATGAAAAAAGATAAAAAAGTGTATTTTGAATATGAATTATTAAATTCTATATTACTCTATGCGGAAATAAATCACTTAACATTTTCTAAAGCAGTAGATAGGTTATGCAATATTGGATTAAGTTTGAATGAAAAAGACAACTATGTTAAAGAAATTAGTAAAAGTGTTAATGATTGTAAATGGAATGTCTTATATATAAAATCGTTACTTAAGCAAATTTATTCTGATCTAAATTTACCTTTTAATGATATAAAAAATTCCAAAAATTTAAAAAAGTTTGAAAGTTTATATAAAGAGAGAAAAATGGATGATTGATAAGAAAAATAATATTTTCGTTAGAGGTAGATTCCAATTAGCATTGAATAACAGAGATTGTAGGTATGACGAATCATCTAAAGAAAGTAAAGTTAAATATAGTAAAAAAATGTTAGAGTATTTTGCAAATGAAAAAAAGATTGCTGTAAATTTGGTTGACTATTTTACTGGTAAAATAAACAAGCACGATAAAGTAAATTTAATAATTGAAAATGGATCTTATGCTACAAATAAAGAATTAATGAAAAGAAAAGAGTTTATTGGAAATCAAATCTATAATTCAAATCTATGGAAATTAGTTGTTTCGTTTGATAATGACTATATCGACAAAAATATATCATTAAAGGATTTAGAACAAAAAATGATAAAAGAGGTTATACCTAGATTTTTAAAAAAACTTGAATTTAAAGATTTAGATAAAATGATGTATCAAATATCTCTTCATGCAAATACTGATAACTATCATTTTCATATTGCATTTATGGAAAAAGAGCCTAATACAATAAACAAAAATGGTTCCTTAGCTTACAGAAGATTAGGAAAATTAAAAAAAAGTGATTATAATTATCTTAAAAATTTAATTGCAATTTCTATAGAACGAGAAAAAAACTTTAGTCCAATGTTAAAAAATATCAATATTGATATAGAAGAATTTAAAAAATATTTTAGCAAGGGCAATAAAAATATGCTATTAAAGAAACACGAAGATTTAATTTTAGAAGAAAATATTCTTCAACTAGGAAAATTATTGTATGTACAAAATAATAGTAATAATCGAATTAAATTTAATTCTATAGATGATAATAAAATACGCAGTCTCATAAAAAGTATATATAAGTATTTGTATAATAACGATTCAGAATTTAAAAATTTAAAAGCAAGTTTTGACATATCTGTAGATAAATTAAGAAATTATTTATATGAAACTGGAAAATCTAATAACATAAAAGATAAAGAAATTGATTATACCATTATCAAAAATAAGCAAGAATATTTAAATAACTATATTTATAACTATTTGGTAAATTATTCTAATAACATTTATAAATATAAAAAATTGAAAGGTACTGAAGAAGATATAATGAAGGAGATAATTTTAATGAATTATAAAAAAAATAAGTCTATGACAAAAAGAGATATTGTCAGAAATTATCTAAGTTCAAACAAATTTCAAAATAAACAAGAAATTTGTAAATCTATAAGAAATATTAATTACGAGATGGAAGAAGCATCAGAAGAATTTAGTAAATTGTTTAAAAATGATGAATACGAAAAATAGATTAAATTAATTATTTTAATACTCTAATAGCCAAAAAAGAAAAATGAAAATAAATTTGTTTTTTGATATAATGAAATAGAGGTGTAGCTATGTCATTATTTAAAATAAAGGATAACAAGATTATTAGAGAAGAAACTGAACAATTTAATAACGAGAGCGAATTACAGCATTTATTTGAAAGCAATCTTGAAGAGTTATTGCAGGTTAAATTTGTAGATACTGAATTTCCATTGATTGATGATTATAATGATCGTTTAGATACCATTGCATTAGATTTTGAAGGTAATCCAGTTATTATCGAATATAAGTTTGATAAAAGCAAAGTAATGATAAGCCAAATATCGTTTTATATGAATTGGCTCGTTAATCATAAAGCAGACTTTGAAAATGCAGCTAAAAGAAAATTAGGAGTAAATACAAATATTAGCTGGGATAGTCCTAAAATGATTTTAGTTGCACAAGATTATAATAACTATGATAAATATGCTGTTGATAAAATAAATTATGATATATGTTTGTATAAATATATATATTATAAATCTGGTGAATTGTATTTAGAAAATATAAATGCCCAATAAAATATTAAATATGTTTTAAAAGTGGCTTATAGAGATTCTTCCGAAAAACTTATCAACGAAAATTAAATAGAAAAATACAAATGCAAAAACAAATCAAGAAATTATCTAATAATGAAAATAAAAGTTATGAATCTGATTTATAGTAATTTGATATAAGACTCGATGAGTCTTTTTTTTGGAGGTAAAATGAGAACAACATATATATTAATTTTAATCATAACTTTAGTAATAATGATAGTTTTTATTTATATTGAACCATTAATATCAAAACATAAAATAAAAAATAGTAATGAATACGGTTCAGCACGATTTTCAAGTGCTAAGGAAATTAAGAAAAACTTTGATAAAGAAAAAATTAGTAACATTAAAGAATCTGGTGTACCAATATGGTTTAGTAAAAATTATAAATATGTTTGGTTTGATATGGAAACGCCACATTACACTTATCTAGGATCAACTGGTAGTGGTAAATCAGTTACTGCAGTTATTCCAATGTGTTCATTTATTGCTACTGCAAAGAATAAAAGGAGTGTTTTTATCACTGATCCAAAAGGTGAAATTTTTAATACAACTTCAAAAATGTTTAAAGACAATGGATATAATGTATTAACACTTGATTTTAGACATCCAGAGAAGTCTAATCATTTTAATATATTAGAACCAATTATTAAGGAATATGAAATGTATATTGAATATGAAAAAAAGTCAATTATAAGTAAAAAAGATAAAGTTAAATATAATAATTTGGCAATGACTTCACTTGCTGAAACTAACAGATTAATAACTTCACTTGCTACAATGATAATGCAAGAAAAGGTCCAGCAAAAAGATCCATTTTGGAATAATAGTGCAAGAAATTTATTAGAAGGCTTAATAGGATTTTTTTTGGAAGAGTATAAGAATGGGAATATTAAAAGGAATCAAATTACAATGACTTCTATTCGTAAGTTTCAAAATAGTTCAATGCAAGAAAAGAATTTTAATAAGTTCAAAATATACATTGAAAAGAAAGAATATGGAAATAAGAGTAAAGATTCTTTAACTTCGATATTAAGTACATCCGAAAATACTTATAAGTCGATAACAGCAGTATTTGGTGAGAAAATGGCTTTATTTGATGACATCAATGTAGCAAATGTAACATCTGACTCTGACTTTGACTTTGATTTATTAGGTAGAGAAGCAACAGCATTATTTATTATAGTACCAGACGAAGATAAAGTTTATTTTACTTTAGTTACGATTATAGTAGGACTTTTATATAAAGAATTGGTAAAACTTGCTAATTTGCAAGATAGTAAAAAAATACCAGTTCAAATTGATTGGATATTAGATGAATTTGCTAACTGTCCACCACTAGCAGATATTGAAGCAATTGTTTCAGTGGCTAGGAGTAGAGGTATGAGGTTTCATTTTTTTATTCAATCTTTTTCTCAGCTTGACAATGTTTATGGCAAAGAAGTTGCACAAATAATATTAGATAATTGTGGACTTGTTTACTTAAAAACTAATACACAAGATACAGCTGAAGCTATTTCAAAAAGATTAGGTAAGAAAACGATAGAAAGTAATTCCATTAGTCAATCAATGAGTTTAATGAATTATAACGGAAATAAATCTACTTCTTTAATATCAAGGGATTTACTTACAGCAGATGAAGTAAAACAACTTCACTATAAGACCATTATTTTTCCTATAGTTGGTTATCCAATTTTTAGAGATACAGTTATGTATAACAAATTTTCTTGTTATGAAAAAGGTGAAATTGATAGAAAAGTTCAATCATTGAAACAGCTTGATAATACATATTTTACGGTGGAGCAAATCAACTTTGATTATGAAACCGACCTAGACTTTTTTGAAAATTCAAAAGAAAATCAAAATTTTTATAAAAAATCAAATGAATCTGAAAAAGAAATATTTAATCCGATTATAGAAAAGTTAAATGAAGTTTTTAAAGACATTACGTATGAGGTAGAGTTTTTAAGAAAAAATGATACTGCTTATGTTCAAGTAACTATTAATAGAGAAAAAACAAATGAGATATGGTTAAAAGTAAACAGTTGTATAGATCAAGAATACTTTCATATTGAGGATTTATCAAAAGCTGATAAAACAATTTTTAATATTCATGTAAAGGGTCTGACAGAAATGTTAAGTTTACTAAATAAAAATCTTTAAGCAATATTTGCTGTTTTGATAACAATAGAAAATATTATCAAATTGATTTGTAAATTTATTATGAATTCAAGAATATTATTTATTGATAGGTTATGCATATCAAATGATAACTGCTACGTATAAACTTATCATAAAATTCTTATTATATTGTAAATAAAGTAAATGTCTTTTTCTTATTTATTACCTTTATTAAAAATAATTATATTGTTGCAAATCTATAAGCTAAGAAGATAAGAATTTTTTATTGTGTAAAATCTTATTTAAAAACTAAAAGAGAAAGGAAAAAATTTTTGGAATGACTTATAATGTAAAATACAAATTTAAAAATAATGAATCAATATCTGAGAAAGAATTGAAAGATTTGCTTAACAAAAAATTGTTAAATATTATTTTAAAATTAGAAACTGAAAATTTTAGATTAAATAATTCTTAAAAATGATTTATAATAAAAGTGTATTGCAATTTAGCATTTTTAGTTATTCCAAAATATTGGAGGAATGGCTATGTTAGAAAAGGTAGGTGTTTATTGTAGATTATCTGATGAAGACAGAGACAAATTAAATAAAGATGATGATAGTAATAGTATAGTTAATCAAAGAAGTATGTGTTTAAAATATGCTATCCAAAATGGGTGGAATGTTGTTGATATTTATTCTGATGATGATTTTTCGGGAGCAGGAACTTATAGACCAGATTTTGAAAGATTGATAAAAGATTGTGAAAGCGGCAAAATTAATTTAGTTTTATGTAAATCACAATCAAGATTTTCAAGGGATATGGAAGTTATCGAAAGATATTTGCACAATAAGTTTATAGAGTGGGGAGTTAGATTTGTAAGTATTGTTGATAATGCTGATACAAGTGTTGAATCAAATAAAAAATCTCGCCAGATAAATGGCCTTATTAATGAATGGTATTTGGATGATTTGTCACAAAATATTAAAAAATCTTTAAAAAATAAAAGAGAAGATGGATTATTTATGGGAAGTTTTGCTTCTTACGGATATGATAGAAGTGAAGATGGACATAAGTTGATTATAGATCCAGTGGCATCTAAAGTAGTGAAAAAAATATTTGAAATGTATGCAAATGGTTATGGCTATTATAGAATTTGCGAGTATCTAAATAATAATAATATTCCATCAAGAGCTCTTTATAAAAAACAAAAGGGTAGTAAATTTGTATGTTCTACATGTGATTTAAAAACAGTTAAATGGAGACCTGATACAATTGCTCAAATGTTAAAAAACGAGGTATATATTGGTAATTTAGTTCAAGGAAGAACAACTTTTGTAAGTTATAAAAATCATAAACCTAAAAAAGTACCTGAAAAGGAGTGGATTAGAACTTTAAATTCACACGAACCAATTATAGATTTAGAAACATGGAATAAAGTGCAAATGATATTAGGAACACATAATAAACCTATTAAAACTGGTGAAGTACATTATTTGACTAGAAAAGTTTATTGCAGTTGTTGTGGAAAAACTTTTATGAGAAACGTTTTTAAAGTTAAAAGTGAAGAAACCGGCAAACGAGCATATATGCAATGTAAAGGAAATAAAAAATTTGGTATATGTACAAATAATAAGGCAATTAGAATGGATGAGTTAGAAAAAATATTACTTAATGCTATCAATGATTTACTAGAAAAATATTATGATAAAAATAACTTGAAAAAGTTATACGAAAAAAGTAGAATGGAAAGTTCGGATAATCAGAATGCAATAAAGACTTTAGAAAAAGAAAAAAATGGTCTTATCAGAAAAATTGATGATAATAGAGATTATTATCGAAATCTCTATGAAGATAAAGTTAAAGGAGTTATTACTAGTGATATGTTTGCAATGATGTCTAGTGATTATTTAAGAGAGATTGAAGCTATGACTAAAAGAATAAAAATAATAGAAAATGAATTATCTTCTTTAGAAAATGTTAAAGAAGAAAAAAAGCAAGCGGATGATCTTTTAAAGAAATATAAACATATTAAAGAATTAAATAAAGTAGTAGTTGATGAATTTATTGATAAGATTTATATTGGAGAATACAATAAGAAAACTAAAACAAGAAGTATAGAAATACAATGGAATTTTGATTTTTAATTAATTTTAAATTTATTTGGATTTTTCCGATTCCTCCACATGGTGGTACTGATAACGGTGCAAGTGGAAATGATATAATCGAAAAAAATATGACTTTAGCAATTAGCAAAATAATGTATGATGAGTTAAAAAGACTTGGAATTCCTGTTTATATTACAAGAGAAACAGATGAGACTTTGAGTCCAACTCAAAGAGTCAATAGAATTAAGAATGCTTTTGGAAATGATAGTAATGTTATTGTTGTGTCTAATCACATAAATGCAGGAGGTGGCGAGTTTACTTACCATTACATAATTTGATTGGGTATTAAGACGGCCATATTTAGGCGATTAAGTTAGATAGTATAATTTATCTGGAAAAGTGATAAATGACTTTAAAATAGTATTTATTTAATGGATAAATGCTATTTTTTATTTATGTTAACTTTTAATGATATAATATTTTATATGTGGAAGTGATAATATGTATAAAATAGAAAGAGAAATAGAAGCTCAGAGAATTTTTTATGATCATATGCAAAACAATATATTTTATACTAGATGTTTATACAAATTAGATTATGAAATTAAGATATCAAAAATATTTCCAATTTATTTAAAAAATCCAAATGACTTCGAAAAAGAATATGTTAAGGGAAAAATTTATAAAAAATTATTTTCAATAGTTTCAATTTTTCCTAGTTTAAATTATTTACTTGATTGTAATAGGTTAAATATTGATGATAAATATATTGCATTTTTAGATGATGTTTATTGTATACAAAAAATGTACTCTAATTATATAAATAATAATGATAAAATTTCTATTAATCAGGCAATACAAAAAAATGATAGAAAATCATTTTGTGCGTATTTAAGTTTTTATAATATGGAAAATATTATAATTATCGATATTAAGGATTGGAAAAAAATTGATAATTGCATTGTTAGATACTATAATTGCAAAAAAGATGATATAGAAGATATGGACTATCGGATACATTTTATTAAACAGTATATAAATTTATTTAATATCATAAATTTTGATCTAAGAAAATTTCAGGGAATTAATATTTTGAATGATATTTTTGAACTTACAAATATTGGGGTTTATCAGCCAACTGATTATAAAATTGAACTGAAAAAAGTTTTTAAAAATATATTCATAGTCGATATATTTGTAATAAATAATTCAGATATTCAAAATTTGTTTTTCATTATTAATGTATTTGAAAATAATAGATATATGAAGGAGAGAAAATATATAGTAGATTTTATTACTTGTATAGAATTCTTTCTCATTAAAAAGCTAAATGATAATAACAGTAAAATAGAAAGTCAATTCAATTTAAAAGTAAGAAGATGCTGTAAAGAATTTAATTACAGGGTTCCTGTAAATGAACTTAGTGAATTATATAATTATAGATCTTTAATTGTTCATGGTAATTTTTTTGATATAAATAGAAAAATAAATGAAATTACCAATAAAAAGTGGTATGCCGAGTATTCTACAAAAATTGACAATGAATTTGATGAATATTGTTATGATAATAATGACAAGGAAAATTTAATTTATTGTAGATTATATGAAATATTTAATTGTATTTATAGATTATATTGTAGACATAAAAATGATATTGAATGCTTAAAAAAAATTACTGATAAATCAAAAATAGATAATTTTTATTTTAATTAAACATATAAAATTTTGTAAATTATATTTAGAATGGGATGTGAGTTTTATGAAAAATGAAATAAAAAATTATAGAGACTTAGAAAATAAAAGTATATTACTAAAAATAAATGATAAAGATTTTTGTGGGACATTTTGTATTAAAAATCAAAAATTATTTTTGAATATAAATATGACTAATGATATTGAAAAATGGCGTAGTACATATAATAATATTGAATCTATTTCAGCAACTTTTGTAGAAAATAAAAAAAAATTACACTTTTAAATTGTATGTATTATGGACATTCATCGACAGGATATAATCCAATAATAAATGCTTGTGCTATATTTTTGATTGACATGGTATTATTGGGTTATGATTTAACAAACTATGATGAAAAATTTATAAGTAATATTAGTGTAGAATATAAAGATATATCGTGGTTTACAAATAAAAAAGTATACAAAAATGAAATATTAAAAAATTCAATAACTATTACACCAATTTATAAAGAATATAAAATGAATGATAAAACTATTATTATTGATATTTTACCATCTTTTGCAGAAAGAGAAAATAAAATTGAAATAAATGGTATAATGCATTTTACATATGTATTTGAAAATAAACAAAATATTGATAGTGCTTTACAATATGTATATTTGATTAAAAATCTATTAATGTTATTAGGCAAAAGAAATATTAATGTCATATCACATAATATTAATAATCATTCGAAAACATATGAATTAATTGATTGCATAACAGATAGAAATATAAAAATAGAAAATGAAGAAGTAATTGATCATTTAAATCATAGAAATGGATTTAAAATTGAAGATTTAAGTAACTTTATATCAATAGTAGAAAAATTTGAAGATCTATATGAACGATTAGAGCCTTTATTAGAATTGTACTATAGTGTCGTAAAATATAATGTCCCAAATTTGACTAGATTTGTAAATAGTTTAACTATGCTTGAAAATTATTCAAGAGAATTTGATGACACTAATGCACTAGCTTTAACAATTGCAAAGAATGGTAAAAAGCCAAAGAATGGTGCAGATTTCATTGATAGGGTAAAATCCCTAATTATAAATATTAATGATGTGTTTAATTTATCAACTACAAAAATAGATAATATATCAAAAAAAATTAAAGATGCTAGAACATATTATGTTCATTATGATAGTAGTGGATTAAAACTGGATGAAAACGAGATATTTAATTATGTTTATTTTATAGAAGATATAATAATTTTGAATATATATTTATCATTAGGAATTGATATTAATAAAATAGAGTATGTATCATACAATGATTATTATTATGATATTACAAAATTGATTTAATACTTAATATAGTAATTATTTCACTTTGATTTATGATACAATTATACATAGTTATGTGGACTAAATTATGAGTGAAAGAAAATTAGATTCAAGTGTTAATGAATATGAAGAATAATATAAAACTATTAATTATGTAAAACAATTGCAAGGGGATATAGCTATTGGATTACAAGAAGTAGATAATTTAAAACCTCCTAAATATTTAGAAAAATTATTAGAAGAAGAAGTAGAATGTAATTTAACAATAGAAGAGGTAGAAAAAGAATTAAAAGAATACTACAGTGAAAAAGAAAATAAAAACGAGATAAATCATAATGAGTTAGAATGTGATTTTGTATCTGCTAGAATAATTGAATTATTAAACAAAGATAATTTCAATTTATCAGTTGATTATTTAAAATATATTCATAAATTTTTATTTCAAGATGTTTATAAATTTGCTGGTGAATTTAGAAAAATAAATTTTTCTAAACATGAAAAAATGCTTAACAATTATTCAGTAGCGTATGGAGATTGTGCTACTTTAATGGGATATATCATTAGAAAAAGAAAAAGATTATGAAGAAATGAATATAGTAGAGGTTATTAATAACATAACTAAATTTTCTTCTAGTATATGGCAGTATATCCTTTTAGAGAAGGAAATACTAGTACTACAGCTTTTTTTATTGAAAAATATTTAATTAGTTTGGATTATAACGTAGATAATAGTTTTTTTAAAGATAAATAATTTTATTTTAGCAATACTTTAGTAAAAAATAATTATTTTAACAATTATTTAAATATAAAAGAAGATAGTAGGCATTTATTTAATTTTATGAAAATTTTTTATTAGGTGAAAATAATAATTTACATTCGGGAGATTTGATTGTCCAAGAATTGTTAGATAAAAAGTAACTAAAATATTGTTTTTTAGCAGTTTTGATACATTAATTATGTGAGAAAAAGTAGAAATACTTTTTCAAGGGCACGGTCATTTTTGATGGAGCCCTGCTTTTCATTTTTGATTATGCAATAAGAGAATGCAGGTAGTACTACCTGTCAAGTACATATTATAATTACTTCCTCTATTTACATTTAAAACGTTACATATTCTTTTGATAGGACACTCATATTTTGATTTATCAATTATTTGATATTTTTCTATTTGAGTTGTTGAGAGCGGATTTCCATTAGAAAAACATAGGATTTTTTTAATATATCAATATCCTCTATTTCTTGTTGTGATTTCTTTTTACCGCGATTATCTACACCAAGTTTTCATTCATTATATTCCTATTTTCATCTGCTTACTGTTCCATTACCAGATATTTCGTATTTATTATTTAAATACGAAATTGTTGCACCATTTTTAAATTCTTTTGCTATTTTTACTTTATCATTTAAAGTCCATTTCTTATGTTTACTCATTAAAGAACACCACTAAAGTTCTTTCTAAATAGATTTTATCCCGTTTTCTTGTTTCTTTTTATTTAGTGTGTATTTTAAAAATGTTATAATCTTTATTTCTATTTTTTATATAATAATAACCAGTTAATTAATTTAAATACGTTTAATTATTACCAACATTATGGTATAATATTAATTAGTGTGAATAGGAGGAGTAGTAATGAGTGGGTTTAAAGATGTTATTGTGAATTCTCCTATTAGATGGGCAGGATCAAAAAGAAAAATTTTAAATGAAATGTTAAACACTTTTTCTAAAAATAAGAAAAACTATATAGAAATGTTTTTAGGATCAGGGGTAGTACTTTTAAATGTGCTTGATAATAACGATGTATTAAAATATAAAAATTTTTATGTAAATGATATAAATAGCAATATCATAAATTTTTATGTTTTGTTAAGAGATAATCTAGACTATGTATTAATACAAATGAAAGAATTTGAAAATAAGTATAATAGTTATTCAATAGACGGAAAGGAAGAATACTATTATAAAATAAGATATGATTTTAATAACATGGATTCTTGTAATGAAAAAGCACTTTTATTTTATTTTTTAATGAAAACAGGTTTTAATGGTGTATATAGGGAAAATAAAAATGGAAAGTTTAATGTTCCATTTGGAAGAAAAGAAAAAGTTGTTATAAATGAAGAATACTTGCATAAAGTGTCTGAAAGTATACAAAATGTTAAATTTTATAATTTAGAGTGTAAGGATTTCTTGAAAGAAATGAAAAAAAATAGAAAACTAGATGATGCCTTTGTCTATTGCGATCCACCATATTTACCAGATGATGCTTTAGTAAGTCAAAAACAAGAACTATATACTAGTGATTCATTTAATCATAAATCGTTTTTTGAAAAGCTTGTAGAGCTAAAACAAATGCCAAATATAATGATTTCAATGGCCGAGTCTAAAATTGCTAATATAATATATAATAATAAACCATTTAAGAGAATTGATATGAGAGAAATTGTAAGAACAATAAATCCTAAGAAGCTATTTTCATCAAAGGAAGTAGCATTTATAAATTATGAATTAGAAAATGTTGAAAAAAATGACTAAATTTCCTTAAATTTGGTTATTTTTTTAATTTTATAAAATAATTGCAAAATATTTGTAAAATATTTTGACAATATTTCCTGATAGTGATACTATATAGGCAAGTTGGAGGTGTATTGTGAATAATGTTAAACAAGAAAATTTTAAAAGAATTGCAGATAATAGGGTGCATAAAATAGTTGATTTAATTTCTAAATTGCATAATCTATCTAACACCTCATTTTATGAATATACTGATGATCAAATAAATGAAATTTTTAATTTAATTCAAAATGAATTAGATAAACAAAAACAGTTATTTGATAACGACAAGAAAAAAGAACGAAAGAGGGTGGAATTATGACGAATGAGTTCGAACAAATGTTCCATCAAAATAAATTACTTGTTGAAAAATATGAATTATATAAATTTACAAAACAATATTTTGATTTTATAATATCTAAATTTTTGTATGAAAATGGATCTACATCTTATCAAGGAATTTTTGATTATATGGTAAGTTTATATGGAGAAGATACGATCAAGTTTTCACAATTTAAAAAGTATATGGATGATTATTTGGGCAAAAAAGATAAAGGCAAATTTAATTTGCCAAAAGATAAGAGAGAAAAAATAGAAATTTCTTTATCATTAATTGATGTATTAAACTCAATAAATATAAATGATATTAACAAAGCAGAATGTACATCTTATATTTCATTTATAAAAAAAATAGAAGATTATTTAACTATAAATATCAAACAAAATAACATGGAAATTGATTTCGCACAATCTATTCTATATAATTTGCTATGCGATTTTGACCATTTCTATAATTTTTTAATAGATAACATGCCTAAAATTAATAATTTTTATCGAGATATAGTATTAAGCGATCTTTTTAAATTTAATGATATTGATTTAAATATTCTTTTAAAAAATCATGTTATTACTTTAGCCGACTTGATAAATTGCTCACCATATTTTATATTATTAATATTTTCTTTACAAATTCCCAATTTGATAGAAAGTATTAGTAGATTGACTAATTCAATTGAAGACACTATTAATTTTGTGTTTATGAAAGTTGATTGCAGATCTTTTGATATTCTTACAAAAAGAAATGGATATATATCTAATAAAACGATCTCCTTGGAAAGAATAGGAAAAAAATATTCATTAACTAAAGAAAGAATAAGACAGATTGAATTAAAGTCTTTAAAAACAATTTCTACAAATGCAAATAATGCTGAGTATATCTTAAGAACTATATTTTATAAAGAAACTAATAATCAATGTAAATATATTACAAGGACACAAATGATTAAAATATACGGTTTCGATTTGGCTAATAAGATTCTTTTGTTATATGAATATGGTAATTTATCTATAAAATACGATTCAAAATATAATATTATTTATGATAAATCAATCAACAATATTGAAGAAATGATTAACAACAAATTAGAAGAAATTGGAATTGTTGCTGACTACTATGAAACTAAAGATGCTGATGAATTTTTACAAAAAGTTTTAGAAAATCATTATAAAAAAATTGATGATTATTTATATATTAGGAGTGGATTTAGAACTAGGGATTTATATTTAGATATAGCTGATGAATATTTTCCAAATGGTTACAGAGTTGGAGAAGATGAAGATTATAACAAATTAGTCGAAATAGCAAAAGATAAATATAAAATTGATGAAAAAATACCATCAAAGCATTCAATAGAAGCAATGGTCGGTAGAAGTGATTTTATTCAAATTAATAGAGGAACATATTTACCAGAAAAATATTGTGTTGAATTGCCAGAACAGTTAGTAGATAAAATATTAAACTATATATCTGAAAATAATTTAGTATATTATAGAAGTATATATGAGAAGTTTAAAAGTGAATTATTGGAATTAGGTATTTCTAACCACTATTATTTAAAAGGATGTATTGATAAAAGATTATCTGAAGAAATGGTTTCAAAAAGAGATTTTATAGTTAACGGAAATCAAGGAACATCATCTTTAGTTGAGTTAGTAAATTTAATGAAATCATTTGATTATGAATTTACATTAAATGATTTGAAGTCAAAATTTCCAGGAATAAAGGATTATACACTTTACAGTGTATTATATAACGAAATAGATAATGGATTAGTATTTATATCTTCATATGAGTTTATATATATATCTAAGTTAGATATTGATGATAATACAAAGGTTGAGTTAAAGAATTTCATTGATAATCAATTTAGTTTATTAAACTCTAATTTAATATCGTCTAAAAAGATATATGCTAGATTATTATTAACAAATAAAGATTTATATAAAAAATTGAATTTAAAAAATGGACATTTCCAATTGTTTTCTATGATAAAAATATTGTATCCAGAATTTTATTATCATCGACCATTTATAAGTATAGAATCCTCTACCGTTAATACAAATTATAATGTTATTAGAAATCACATTGAAAAATATGAAAAATTTAGTATAAAAACAATTCATGATTATGAAAGAAAAATGAATATTAGGTGCGTAAATAATTATTTACAATTTATGGAAGATATGAGCGATGATTATGTTCAAATCGACATTAATACAATGTTAAAAAAAGATAAGTTGGACATAAGTTCATCTGAATTAGAACATATTAAAAAATCTGTTGATCTAATTTTAAATAATTTTAGTATTATAAATACAGAAAATTTCAAAGGATATTCTTTATTACCTAAAATTGGATATGTTTGGAATAAATATTTATTAATAGGAATATTAAGAACATTTTATCCAGATGACTATGAAATAGTTAATACAGGAAATAAGTATTCAAATACTGATTTTGAAGTAAGGAGGTTAAATCATGTTTGATAAAGAAAAGATGTGGAGGTTTCCAGGAAATAATTATCTTCAAGAACAAGGAATAGATACACCCGATATGGAAACATTTGCTCAAGACCCAATAGCATCACTTGCAAGAGAATCGTGTCAAAACTCAATTGATGCTAGAATAGAAGGACAGACAGCAAGAATTGAATTTAAAACTTTTGACATAATGAAAGATGAAATTCCAGGTGTGGACAGAATAGAAAAAGAAATTGACTCATGTTTAGACTATAGAAAAAGCAATATGAAGCTATATAATACACTTTATAATATGAAAAACAATATAAATAGTGGGATTATTCATTGTATAAGAGTAAGTGATTTTAACACTGTAGGATTAAGAGGAATAAATAATCTTGACGACAGTCCATTCTATCTTTTAACACGAGGTACAGGAATAAGTGATAAAAATGGTGCTAAGGGTGGTTCAAAAGGTATAGGTAAATTTGCATCTTTTGTTGCTAGTTCATTTAATACAGTTTTCTACTCAACATTGAATATGGATGGAGAAAAAGGATATATAGGTATATGTAAACTATGTTCTACAAGAATGGAAGGCACTGATGAAAAAACTCAAGGAACGGGTTATTTTGGACTTGATAACAAAAATATGCCTATACTTGAAGATTTCAATTTAGATAAATCTTATAAAAGGGAAACAACTGGTACAGATATTTATATATTGGGTTTTAGAAAAAATAACAATTGGAAAAAAGAGCTTATAACAAAAATATTAGATAGCTTTATGTGTGCTATATATTATGAAGAACTTGAAATTGTAGTTGATGATTTAAAAATTAATAAGAATAAATTAAGTGATATAGTTGAGAATGAAGATTATATTTTAAAGAGAAGTTATAATAATATTAAGTCACAATATATATTATTAACTGATTCAGGAGTATTTAAAAATACCTTAGAAATAGAAGATTATGGTAAAGTAGATATTTTATTAAAAGGATTTAGTAAAGATGAATCTGATTTAGCAACAAATGAATGCGTAATGATTAGATATCCATATATGAAAATAAAAACTTTATCTAGAATATCAAATGTTCCATGCTCTGCTATGTGTATTATAGGAGATAATAATTTGAATTCATTATTAAGAGATATTGAGAATCCACAGCATACAAATTGGGAAGTTAATAGAATTGATGATGATGATATGAAAAGTGAAGTAAGACATATATTAAAAACTCTAAATGATTCAATTATTAATTATGTATATGAAAAATTGTCGACAAGTGAAATAAAAGAAACAGATGTAGAAGGTGCTGGTGAGTATTTGCCAGGTATAGAAGATAACAATATTGGAACTGGAGAAGCAGATATCATAGTAGAAAAGCCTAAGATTGTAAAAAAAGTAAAAAATAAAGTTAAGGATAAGATTGGAATTAAACCTGACAATGAAGGTAATTCACTTTCGCCAGGATTAGGAGATCATGAAGACGATGGAGAGGGTTCACCAATTCCGAGTGGTAACAATAATTCATCAGGTGGAGATACACATGATTCTAATGATGAAACTGGATATAAGAATGACGATTCTGATAAAGAAATAATGACACTTGCACAATTAAGTGGTATGCAGTATAGGTTGTTTGTTCCTGATAAAAGATTAGGAAAATTGGTAATTTCCTTTGAATCTTTATATAATGAAGATAATTGTGAATTAGAGTTAAAGTATTTAGATGACTCTAATATTAGATATAATATAAATATAAGTGGTTGTAAAATAAATGAAATTCCAGTAAAAATTGTTGATGGTAAACTAAAGAATATAAAAATAGAGGAAGGTAAGAAGTATAAAATAGAAATTGATACCGATTTAAGAGAATTATATACTTTTGAGGTGAAGATGTATGCGAATAGGTAAAAAATTATTTCCATATCCTACAATTAATAATTCTAAAAATGCTAGTTGTTTTCAAAATTCGAATTTTGCATTAGTATATGAAGATGCAGATGATGATAATAATTTAGTACTAAAAAATGCTCATATTGAATTAGATAATCAAGCATTAATTGAATTGTTTGAAAAAGGGAAAATAGATGCAACTGTAATAGTTGAATGTTCTTCAACAATTTTTAGAAAAAGTTTTAATATTTCTAGAATTCCAAAAGATATAATAATACCAATAACTAATTTAAGAAATCAGGTTGTTATTTCATGCTTTGTTTACGCTACAGATGATTTTCCTTATATAAGTGATGACTTTTTAGAAGATTATCAAGGATATACATTTAATATTGAAAAATATGATATTTTAGCAATTGATGATGGTTTTACAACAAGAATTGAATATGATGAAAGTAAAGATAAAAAGGTTTCCTCTATATTTTCAATAATTAAGGATGAATTTATTAGTGATAATGTGATGAAAATTGAACCAACTATAAAAAAAATAGTTATTCATTTACCAGAAGAACAATTTGGTTGTTATGAAAATATGAAAAATAATGACAATTATCAAGAAATATTTTTCTCGATTTTAACAATACCAGCATTAATATCATGTTTGCAAAATATTCAAGATCAAATGTTATATAATGAAGTAACTTTTGATGATATACATCTAGATTATAGTTGGTTTAGTTCAATTGAATATGCATATAAAAATCAATTTAAAGAAGAATTAGGTGAAAATAAATTTAAAAAGTTAAATGTAGTAGAATTATCTCAACAATTAATGAATTATGCTAGTGTAACGGCTATAAGTGATTTGTTTAAGCAAGAATTTAGTAAGTTAGTAAGAGGTGAAAATGATGACGAATAACAGAATTAATATTGAATTTATGACAGATGAAGCATTAGAAACATTGAAATCTAATAGTTTAACTGCTAATAATTATTTAAAGACAGAAAAAAATAATTCCGAATGGTTAAAAGACATATATAATGGGAAATTATATGAACCGATGAAACAAAAAATTAATGATTTTGAATTAAAAATTAGCCAAAATGATAATTATGATGATGTAGATTTTGACAATTCAATTATTTTATATGAATCATTAAAAGAACTACCATTATATATACTTACTGATGAAAGATTTTGGGCATGGGTTAATTTTGAAAAAGGTTATAAAGCAGCAATTCAAGCTATGCCAATAAAATCAAATTCAACATTTTCTGATCACTGGCTATTTACACAAGGAAGTAGAAGAGGTATATTCTTTGGAGTATTATCAAGATGTTATTTTAGAGTAGCTCTTACAGTAGATGAAAGATTGGATGATAAATATGAATTAACCAGATTTGTTATCGAAAATCCTGAAAGATTTAGAAATCTTACTTGGAGATCAAGTTCTAGTGAAAAGCATATTGTTTTAGGGGTAATAAAAGCTGAAAAAGATATATATGATAAATATGGAAGTAAAGTAAAGAATAGTATATATAAAGATATAGCAAAAGAACTATCATTATATGCAAGTGTGAGATTAATTGATATAGTATCGGAGGATGATATATATAAATTTGTATATGAGAAAATGCAACAAATGATTAATGCTTAAACATTTGATTATTTCAACTATAATAGCGATAAAAAATTGGCGCTGTTTAAAAATAGTAATTAATTATTGAATGGATATTTACAGAATTCTAATTTAAGAATGCAAAATTATTATTTTTTAGTTAGAACAAGAATAATTTATGTTAAAAGTTATAAAGAAACAAATCTTGTTTTTGATGTTGAAAAATTTATATCAAAAACAAAAAAAGTAAAAAAAAATTCAAAAATAATAAATAAAAACATAAATTTAAATAGGTGGTTTAATTATGAAAGGAACCTATTTGAATAACATTTCATTTAAAGCCCTTATTTTAAAATTTTTAATCGAAGAAATATCAAAAGAAACGGAAGTGCAAACAAAATGATTTGCACTTTCTTAATCTTGATGTTATCATGGACACTTCTTAATAGACAATTAAGTAAGATAAAAGGAGGAGTAAATGTATAATACTTACTTAATGGCAAAAGATTTCAATGTTGGAATTTATATAAGAGTATCCCAAGAAGATAAAGATAAAAAATATGAATCTGATAGTGAAAGTGTAATTAATCAAAAAGAGTTATTAAGAGGTTATGTTAAAAATAATAATTTTAATTTAGTTAAAGAATATGTTGATGATGGATATTCAGGAACTGATTTTGAAAGACCTGGATTTCAAAGTATGCTAGAAGATATAAATAATAAAAAGATAAATTGTGTAATCGTTAAAGATTTATCAAGATTAGGTAGAGATCATGTTATGACTGGTTATTATATTGAAACATTTTTTCCAGAAAATAATATAAGATTTATATCTATATTAGAATCATATGATAGTTTTAAAAATCAAGCTAGCAATGATTCATCAACATTTATAATTGCTTGTAATGACTATTATAGTAAACAAAATTCGATAAAAATTAGAAATGTATTAAATGAAAAAAGAAAGAATGGAAAATTTGTTGGAAGTTTACCATGTTTTGGTTATATGAGAGATCCATTAGATAAGGGGCATTTAATACCAAATCCAGATACTGCTCCAATAGTAAAAAAGATATTTAAATGGAGAGCTGATGGTATTGGGCCTACTGAAATAGCAAATAAATTAAATAAAGCAAATGTAATTACACCTAGTGGATATAAAAAGACTAATTATTCATCAAGATTAATCGACAGAGATAATTGGAATATCTCCACAGTAAAAAAAATATTAACAAATAGAGTATATACTGGTGATTTAGTACAGCATACTCAAACTAAAGTCAATTATAAAGCTAAAAAGAAGATAACATTAGATGAAAAGTTATGGATTATAGTGGAAAATACACATGAACCATTAGTTGATAAAGATACATTTGAATATGTTAATACTTTAAGAAAAAGAAATACTAGAAATTATGAGGTTAAAACGAATAGAGAAAAAAGATTATTAGAAGGAAAACTATTTTGTAAAGAGTGCAAAAATAGACTTACAGTTCTTTATCGTAAAAAACAAGATTATTGGACTGTTAATTGCAATAGATATTCTAGAGATCCCGTAAGAGGCAGATGTTATTCGCATTTTTATCCATATAATTATTTGGAAGAAGAGGTATTAGAACAAATTAATAAGTATATATCTAAATTAATAAAAGAACTTAATATAAAAGAATTAAATGATGAAGTAGTAAAAAGTATTCACAAGGGGACTACTAATATTGATAAAATAGTTAAAGAATTTCAAATAGAAAAAGAAAAGATTACAGGTAGATTAAAAACTTTATATAATGACAGGTGTGATGGTGTAATATCAGCAGATACATATAAAGAATTAGCAAGTGAATTTGAACAAAAATTAAAACAAATTAACGAAAAGATAGAAGATCAAAATGTTAAAAAATATAAAATGAAAAATAAAACAAATATTTTACCTGATTATACTAAAAAAATAAAAAAACTATTAGATTTAAATAAACCTAAAAAAGAATTAATTGATACATTAGTAGATAAAATAGTTATAGATAAAGATAGAATTATTACTATATGTTTTAAATATGATATTGTACCAGAGGTAACTTTTAAATATGAAAATAGAAATTTAGCAATGAATCCTTATGGTAGAGCTGGAAAAATCAAATAATAATGATATAATATTAATTAAATTATTTAATTTTTTTTATTAAGGAGTTGTAATATGAAAATTGTATCTTTTTCGGTTAAAAATTATAGAAGTATTGTAGAAGCAAATAAAATTAATATTTCTAATTTAAATGTTCTATTGGGAAAAAACAATGAGGGGAAATCTAATATTCTAAGAGCACTTTCGGTGTGCATGTCATGTATTAATGATTATAGGAGATTTAGATATAAATTTAGTGAATATTCATTAAAAACAGATCCAATATACAATTGGTCACGTGATTTTCCAATGACTTTGCAAAATAGAACAAAAGGAAAAAAGTCTATTTTTGAACTTGAAATGTATATGGATGATGGGGAACTTAATAACTTTAATAAAACTATAGGAACAAGAATTACTTCTCATATAATAAGATTAAAAATAAAAATTGATGAAAACAATAAGGTAGATGTTACTTTTCCATTAAAAGGTACAAACTCTTTAACAAAAAAGAAAGAAAAGGTATTAGAATTTTTTTCAAATAAAATATATTATAACTATATTCCGGCTGTAAGGACTGAAGGACAAGCGATAAAGCTTATAAAAAATAATATTGCAACTGATTTGAGAACGTTAAATAACAATCCTGTTTATATAGAAGCTTTAAACAAAATTAGAAAACTTCAAGAAGAAAGATTAAAAGAAATATCTAAAAATATCAAAAAAGAATTAAGCGAGTTTCTACCAAAAGTAAAAGATGTTAAAATTGAAATAGAGGATGATTATAAAATAGCTTCTTCTATTAGCAATATAAATGTTTCTGTTGATGATGGAGTTATGACGAATATTGAAAACAAAGGTGATGGTGTTAAAAGCTTATCTGTGTTAGCAATGTTAAAAAATAGAGTTGCTGATTTTGGAGTAACCAGTATTATTGCAATAGATGAACCAGAAGCTCATCTTCATTCTGGAGCAATTAATGAATTAAATAATATCATCAAATCTCTTTCTGAAAATAATCAAGTAATTATTTCTACTCATAATCATTTGTTTACGAATTATTTAAATATTGAAAGTAATCTTATCGTTGATAGTGGAAAAGTAAAACCCGCTAAAAATATTAACGAAATTCGAGAAATATTAGGGGTAAAAGTTTCTGATAATTTAGTTTCTGCTAGATTTGTTTTATTGGTTGAGGGAGAAACTGATAAAAAGTTATTAAATTACTTACTTATGAATAAAAGCACATTGATAAAAAAATCTTTATCAGAAAGATTGATAGCTATTGAAAGCATTGATAGTGCATCAAAAATTGAGTTTTATTTAAATAGATTTAAAAATGATTTATGCTTTACGCTTGTGTTATTAGATAACGATGAAGAAGGAAAGAAGCATATTAATAATATTATAGAAAAAAAATATATTGAAGTGGCAAATACTTTCTTGTTTAAATGCAAAGGAATGGTTGAATCAGAGTTAGAAGATTGCATAAATCCACATATATATCAAGAGTTATTATTAAAAAAATATGGTGTTGATGTATCAAATAATGTTTTTAGAAACAATAAAAAATGGTCAACAAGAATTGAAAATTTATTTAATGAATATAGTAAACCATTTGGCGATAAAATTTTAAGAGATATTAAAATTGATATTATAAATGAATGCTTGAACAAGAATAGTGAGGAAATATTAATTTCAGAAAAAAGTAAGACTTTGGATATAATTACAGAAGAGTTGGAAAAACTTCTAGAAAAAATATAAATTAACAACGGAAACTAAACTCACCAGGTGCTGAAGGAGCTGAAGTAATTTATGCTCTTCGTAATAATGAAACTTTGTCCTCTAAAGTGTTAAATGAGCTTGCTAAAAATGGTCAAACAATTAGAAAATATTATCAAAAACGTGGAACATCTAATCCAAGTAAAGATTATTATTTTATGTTAAGAGATACTGACCCTTATGAATCAATAATTGTGGAATATGGTTTTTTGGATAATACTAAAGATGCAGCTAAACTAAAGAAAAATTATGAACGTTATGCATATGCAACTTTAGAAGCTCTTTTAGATTATATTGGTTACTCCAAAGATGATCTAGACTATTATACTGTAAAATCAGGAGATACATTATATTCAATAGCTAAAAAATATGGAATAACTGTTGATAAGTTAAAAGATTTGAACAATTTAAAAAGCAATATGATTTCTATTAATCAAAAATTGTTAGTTAACGATCAAAAGAAAGATCAAACTACTAATGCATATGTGGTTGAGAAAGGTGATACTCTTTATTCAATAGCTAAAAAATATAGTACAACAGTTAGCAAAATTAAAGAACTTAATAATTTAAAATCAGATACCTTATCAATTGGACAAGAACTTATTATACCAAACAGTTTTGATGTAAAAACACATATGGTAAAACCAGGAGATACATTATATTCAATAGCAAGAAAATATAATACAACAGTTAATGCTATAAAAGTTGCTAACAACCTAACCAGTAATGTTTTGAGTATAGGAAAAGAATTAATAATACCAGCGTAATCTGGTATTTTTTTTGCAAATATAAATTCTTGCTTGACTTATTCACTGAATGTAATATAATTTAAGTAGAAAAGTCAAAGGATGTTATATGGAAAAATTAACTATAAAGGAGTTTCAAGATAAGAGCAATATCGAAATTATTGAAGAACTTATGAAAAGAAATAATGGATATATTACTTCAAAAGAGCTTGATATGTTTGATATACACAGAATGTATCTTTCAATTATGCAGGATAAAGGTATTATAAAAAAAGTGGCATCAGGTATTTATATTGATACTAAAAATAATGTTGATAATTATTATGTTTTCGATTTAAGTATGCCTAATGTAATATTTTCTCACATAACAGCTTTATATTTTCATGGATTATCTTTAAAAGATCCGAATGGAGTCTATGATATAACTGTAAAGAGAAACTATAATAGTATTCACTTAAGAAAACATAATGTGTTTTATGTTGATAATGATATTTATGAACTTGGCCTTATTGAAGTGAAAACTCCTATGGGTAATAAAGTTAAAGCATATGATATTGAAAGATGTATATGTGATATTATTAGATCTAAAAATAGAATAGATTTAGAACTTATTAAATATAGTGTAAGAAAGTATTTAAAAAGAAATGATAAAGATCTCAACAAGCTATCTTTGTACGCAGAAAAAATGGGTATAAAAGACGTTGTAATGACTTTTATAGATATGATGTATTAGTAATAAAAAAATAATTATCTAACAATAAGATATTAGTATATAGGATACAATGCAAAAAATGTAAAGATGCTATTGAGTTATTTAAATTTGAAATAAAGGAGGATGTTATAAATGAATCAAGATAAAATGCATTTAATTAATAAAATATTTAATAATGAAACAATAAGAACAGTATGGGATAAAGAAGATGAAAAATATTATATCAGTGTTGTTGATATAGTTGGAGTAATTTCGGAAAGTAAGGATAGTAGAAAGTATTGGAATAAATTAAAACAACGATTAAAAGAAGAAGGTAATGAAACGGTGACAAATTGTCACCAGTTGAAATTAAAAGCACAAGACGGCAAATATAGATTGACAGATGTTGTTGATATAGAAGGAATGTTTAGAATAATTGAATCAATTCCTAGCAAAAATGCAGAACCAATAAAAGTATGGTTAGCTAAATTAGGAAGTGAAAGAATTGATGAAGTATTTGATCCATCACTTGCAGCTCAAAGAGCAATAGATATATATCGTGCAAAAGGTTACGATGAAAAATGGATTTCAAAAAGATTAAAAGGAATTCAAGATAGAAAAGAATTAACAGATGTTTGGCAAGAAAACGGTGTAACTGAAGGTAAAGAATTTGCAATATTAACTAATGAGATTTATAAAGAGTGGTCAGGTATGACTGCAAAAGAATATAAACAATATAAAGGACTTCGTAAGGAGTCTTTGAGAGACAATATGGATAATATTGAAATAATATTAACTGATTTATCAGAAGAAACTGCAAAAAGACTAGCAGAAAAACATAAACCACAAGGCTTAGAACCAAACAAAGAAATTGCTAGAATGGGTGGACATGCAGCAAAAGTTGCAAGGGAAGATATAGAAAGAAATTTAGGAGAATCTATTGTTACTAAACAAAATAGATTAAATTATGAATATAAGGAAACAAAGGAATTGGAGGAATCTTAAGAAATAAGTATACTTTATGAGAAAATGTAAAATTACCGAATATTTAAAAAATTATAGAGAGAAAGTTAGGTGAATTTTATGATTAGTCAAACATTGATTAGAGATTTTGCGGATATTATAGGTAAGTTAACAATAGCTATTAACTTAAAATCTTTAAGGGTAGCAAAAAACGATTATGAGAAAGTTCTTAATGAATTGATTAAGTGGGTTAGTTATTATTGTGAACATGAAAATTTGAATATTGTAACCCATGATGAGTCACTTGAAATCCATAATATTTTATTGGATAGATCAGTTGATTTGATGATGGATGCTAGTATACCTGCTATGGAATCAATTCTTTCAGATGATATACTAAATCGATATGAAGTTATTGTTAAAACTATAAACGATCAAAGAAGTTGTAAATAGAAAAAGTCATAATACCAGTGTAATCTGGTATTTTTTCATGAAAAAAGCAAGAATTTAATCTTGCTCGTTTTTGACTACATCAAATGTTATAGATGATATTCCTGTAGTTAAAATACCATTTCTAACACTTTGATTAATGATTGTTCCATCAGTGTAATTTGTGTTTTGTACATGGTTTTCAACTACACTTATACTTCTTGGTTGACACCAACTTTTTGCATATTCAATTGATTTATTTTTAAAATTAGGAATTGATTCTTGTCTTTTTACTGTATAATATTTTTTTCCAATAACAGGAATTTCATATGTGTCATTTACTGAGAAATTAAATGTTTTTACTGGATCATTTTTTTCAAGTTCAAGAGTAACTTTTAAAGCATGCTTAATTTCCTCAAGACTTTGTTCATAATATTGGAATGTATACACAGATGCTCTTAAATTATTTACATACATTGTTAAGTCATATCCTGTAAGATAAGTCTTTTGAATATTTATCATAGAACCTGAGTTTCCACTAAATAACATTGATTTCCCAACATTATACAAATTCATCATTTGATTTGTTGACATGTTTGTATCAATATTTGCTGAAACAGAATCAAGTACTTTGAAGAAAGCATCAACATTTTTTAAATTTTTAGCTGAATTTGCAATTGCCTCAACTACTAATTGTTGGTGTTGAACTCTTTGGAAATCTCCTGCTGGAAGTGTATGTCTATGTCTTGCAAACGCTAGGGCCTTTTCTCCGTCCATATGTTGATATCCACTTTTTATACATTGTAAATCTTGAGCCTTTTTACTTCTTTTTGAGTTTTGTTCACAGAAGTTTATTTTTTCTGGAACAGTTATATCGATGCCTCCTAAAGCATTAACTAAATCAACAACGCCTTTAAAATTAATTTTTACATAGTAATCTATTTTTATATCAACTAAGTTTTCAATCGTATTTATTACACAAGTAGATCCGTAAGCTGCAGAGGAATTAATCTTTGATGATTCACCTTTTAAGCAAGCGATTGGTACATAAGTATCTCTTGGTATTGAAAATACAGTCGCGTTTAATGTGTGAGGATTAAAGCTTATAAGCATAAGGGTATCTCCATTTAATGCTTGATTAGCATTTAATACATCACTTGTTGAATCAACACCCATTATTAGAACAGTAAAAGGTTTATCTACGGTTGTTGGATTTTCAATGATATCTTGATTTTTCATTTCTTTAGAATAAGTAAATTCTACTTTAGTTTCATCTTCAATGTTCTTATATGATTCGTATGATTCATAATTGATCACATAATTGCTTGTGATAAAGATGGCATCAAGTTCACCATTATATAATTTTTCAAGCAATTCAAAGTTTGAATTATATTCACTTACATTTATCTTTAAATTGTTTTTCTTTATATATTCTTTTGGTAAAACATTTCCTTCTACATCTGTTTCATTGTTTAAGATACCAACTTTAAATGACTCATCATTAACAAATTCTTTATCTTTTTTTAAAATCATATTAGTTGTATATAAAATTTTATCTTTACTCATATTATCTAAGAGACCATATACACGATTTATGGCAAGTGATGCAATGATAGAAAAACTAGAAATAATCATAGCTAGGAAGGATAATGCGATTACAGTTTTATTCTTCTTTGATAAAAGTAAAAGAAGAGAACCAAAAACATAAAATAATAACATTATTCCTAAGGAAATAAGTCCAATAATTCTTAAGTTATTTTCTATATTATTAAGCAACAAAAGTGATTTAAATAAGTAACTATAACTTCCAATAAATATAATTGTTACAAATAAATAAACTAATCTTGTGCTCAGTTTTGTTTTTTTTAATTTATTAAAAAATCTTTTCATCACATCGTCCCCAATACTAATGAAATTATACTACATTGGACATTATAACTCAATTTATTTTTTTTATTTATTTTTTTATATATGTTTGTTATAATATTTTAAAGGAATGAGGCAATAAAATGAACAAGAAGAAAAGAACGATGATATTTGTAATCTGTCTATTCTTATTGGTGACAGTTGGGATAGTATATATATTTTCTGAATTGTATGCGGAGCATGATATTCCAATAACTACAATAACAGATGCTTATAAATTTAAAAATGAATATGAGAGTGTTAATAATAATGACCTAGGAAATGGAAAAAAAGTAAGAGAATTAACAATCGCTGATAATAATCCGTTTGTTTATAAAACTGCTGAAGAGTTAGTTAATATGATTGAAGAAGACAAAACTTTTGTTGTATATTTTGGATTTAGTACTTGTCCATGGTGTAGAAGTGTAATGACATCACTTATTGATTCATCATTAGAAAAAGGTGTAAAAAAAGTATACTATGTTGATATAAAAGAAATTCGTGACACATATGAATTAAATGATAGTAATGAACCTGTTCGTACTAAAGAAGGAACGGAAGCTTATTATCGTTTACTTGAACTTCTAAATCCTGTTTTAACCGATTATAATCCTTTAAAATATGAAACTAAAAAGGGAAAAACTAAAGAAGTTAAAATTGATGAGAAAAGAATTTATGCTCCAAATGTAGTAGTTGTAAAAAATGGGGAAGCTATAAGTATGGAAAGTGGAATAGTAAAAGAATTAACTGATCCATATATGGAAATCGATGAAGGAATCAAATGTAAAATTAAAGAACAATTTAATTGTATGTTTGATAAGTTAAATACTGATACTAATACATGTTCAATTGATGAAAAAACTTGTTAAATAGAAAAAAGAAATCATTTTTTTGATTTCTTTTTCTTTGATCTTTTTTTTGTTTCTTTTAATTCTTCATTAAGCCTATTTTTATCCTTGTTTAATTTATTCTTTAATACGATTATTTTATTGAAAACTTTCATATCAGGAAATGATGCAACTAATCTTTTATGTAAAAAAGTTTTACTACTTAATATCTCTTTAACTTTTTTAGTAATTATTTCTGTAGAATCACATCTTATTGCATTGGATATGTTCTTTAATGACATTATAATGTTAAACGATAAAATTATATCAATTAACGTAATTCCTAATAATGTGTAGCAAATTATTCTTAATGTTATCATATTAAACATTGAAAACAAATTTATTAAAAATGGGTTTATTCCATAAAACATTATAATACCAGCGATACCAAAAGGAATAGCGCACTCTAAACAAATGCGTCCGTTGATATTAAATTTTTGATCACTATAGTCCCACCAACGATTTTTAAATACTTTTTCCATAATATATGAGGTAATATATTCAAGGGTTGCACATAGAACAATCGCCATTATGAATAAAACTAAAGGATCTTTTGCATAATTGTTTAAAAGCAGTGTTATTAGAACCCCACCAAAACCATATATTGGACACATTGGACCAATTAAGAAGCCTCGGTTAACGAATTTGTGCATTTTTAATAAAGTTACTACTATTTCTATAAGCCATCCGATAAATGAATAGCAATAAAATAAAAGTATAAGGATATAAAATTCTTTCATAATCTCACCTATGAGAATTATATCATATTGTTTGTAATTTAAATAGATGCTATAATAATGCTAGGTGATAATCGTGGATAATAAAAATAAAACCATATTTTTAGCTATATCAATTATGTTTATAATTTGTACTTGTTTTACATCTCTTTCGTTTTCTTATTTTATAAATCCGTCAACAACAGAAACAGATGTTTTAACATCTTCATTAGTAAGCAATGAATTAACCTATGATGAAAATAGAATATTGGCTCCTAATGAAACTAGAGTTATTTCTCTTAATATTACTAGTTATAATAGTTTTGATAGTTATTTTAAAGTGTATTTTAAAGGAAATATAAAAGTTGAATGTTCTAGTAGGACTATGGATTTAATTAAATCTTTTGATAAGAAAACTATTGATGTTACAGTAGTAAATGAAACTGAAGAGTATCAAGATTTTCAATTTGGTATTGAAAGTGCATTAAGTGGTGAGGAAATTGTTCTAAAAGATGGTGAATTGGGCATTTAATGTCTTTTTATTTGTTTTGATAATTTATATTTGGTATAATGAATGTGTTAGGAAGTGTTAATAATGAAGTATATATCTTTTGTAGTTCCATGTTATAACTCAGAAGCTTATATGGAAAACTGTATAGAGTCTTTACTTATTGGTGGTGAAGATGTAGAGATAATTATAATAGATGATGGGTCTAAAGATAAAACAGGTAAGATAGCTGATAAGTATCAAAAAAAATATCCAAAAATTGTTAAAGCTATTCATCAAGAAAATGGTGGTCATGGTGCAGGAATAATGACAGGATTAAGTGTCGCTACAGGAAAATATTTTAAAGTTGTCGACAGTGATGACTGGGTTGATAAAAAGGCATATAAGACTTTGCTAAAAAAGATTAAAAAAATTGATTCAGATTTAATTATTATGAATTATGTTTATACTTATACTGATGGTAGAATCAATCAAACTATTTCGTTTAAAAATGTATTTAAAGAAAATGAAGAAATGACTTGGGATGAAATGAAGAAATTTAAACCAACTCAATATTTATCACTTCATTCATTGATGTATAAAAAAAGTGTATTAGATGCATCAAGTATGGATTTGCCAAAACATACTTTCTATGAAGATAACTTATTTATTTATATACCTTTTGTAAACACTAAAACAATTTATTATATGGATTTAGATTTCTATAGATATTTTATTGGAAGAGAAGATCAATCAGTTCAAGAACCTCAATTAATTAAAAGAAGTTCACATCAAGTACTTGTTACTAAACTTGTATGTAATAAATATGATTTAGATGAAGTAAAGTCTAAGAAATTAAGAAAAATGATGTATAGAGAATGTGTGTTTTGTATGACAATTGGAACAATTTTTTCTCGTCTTGCGATGAATGAAGAAGGAGAAAAACAATATAAAGAATTATGGGAGAGTATAAAAGAAAATAATCCTAAACTTTATAAAAGGTTGATATTCTCAAAAGCTGGAGCTTGTGCAATTCCAGGTAAATTTGGAAGATTCATAGCCATAAAAGGATATAGATTTGCTCATTCTTTAGTAAAATTTAATTAAACTGAGTTATTCAGTTTTTTTAGTTAGGAAGTGGAATTATGAAAGAACTTTTAGTTCCTGTTGGAAATATGGATTCTTTAAAAGCAGCAGTTATGAATGGAGCTGATGCTATATATTTGGGTGGTAAAAGGTTTGGTGCACGTGCTTTTGCCGGTAATTTTAGTGATGAAGAAATGATTTTAGCTATTCATTTTGCACATCTTTATGGTGTAAAGATTTATGTTACAGTTAATACAATTGTTTTTGAGTCTGAACTAGAGGATGTTTATAATTATTGTTTGTTTTTACATAAAGCTGGAGTAGATGCTTTAATTGTTCAAGATTTAGGCCTTATGTCTCTTTTAAAAAGACGTTTACCTAATTTGGAAATACATGCATCAACGCAAGTTCATAATGTAAGTGAATCGGGTTTAAGAATCTTAGAAGACTTAAACGTTAAACGTGTTGTGTTTGCTCGTGAACACTCGCTTGCAACTATTGATAGTTATAAAACTTCAATGGAAAAAGAAATTTTTATTCATGGAGCTTTGTGTGTAAGTTATTCTGGAGAATGTTTATTTTCATCAGTTCTTTTAGGAAGAAGTGGCAATCGTGGAGAATGTGCTCAAGTTTGTCGACTTCCATATAAATTGCTTGAAAATGATGAATTTATAAAAACTGATTCTAAGTATTTGCTTTCAACAAAAGAGCTTAAAACGGTTAGTAAGTTTAAAGGAATCATGGACTCAAGTGTTAAATCATTAAAAATTGAGGGACGTATGAAAAGTCCAGAATATGTTGCTTGTGTAACTAGACTATACCGTAATTTAATTGATTACTATTATGGAAAAGATGACTTAAGAATATCTGAATATGAAGAAGATTTAAAAGTAATATTTAATAGACAATATACTTATGGATATTTATTTAATGCAACTAATGATGAAATTATTAATATTCATACATCCAATCATGTAGGAGTTCATTTAGGTAAAGTCTTTAAGGTAACAAATAAATATATCTATATTAAACTTGATTCTCAACTAAATCAAGGAGATGGAATTAGAATAAATGAAACTAATGATGGAATGATTGTTAATTTTCTTTATGATGAATCATTAAAACTTACAAGTGTTTGTAAAAACACTGCTGTAATTGATAATAAAATTAAGGCAAGTGTCGGGGATTCAGTTAATAAAACAAGTGATATAACGGTAATTAACAAATATAGAGAATTACCGGTTAGAAAAGTTGATATTGATGTGACATTTACTCATAGTGAAAATCATGCAATTCTTGAAATAACTGATGGAATCAATGTTGTTAAAAAAGAGGCAGATATAGTTTTTCCGAGTAAAAATATAAGTATAAAAAAGGAGGATATTATTAAACAATTATCCAAACTTGGTAATACTCCATTTAAAATAGCTAATATAAGTGTCGGAGAATTTGAATCTAAATTTATAAATATTAAAGATTTAAATGCTATAAGAAGAAATGCAGTTGAAGAATTGATTTCTATTCGTGAAAATTCAAAAAAAGAAGTAATTGAAAGAAATGATAATGGAGAAATGCATAAAAATTCTCTTGAAGAGAAACTAACTCTAAGTGTTTTAGTAAGAGATGAAGAACAATTACTTAAATGTTTAACTTATTTTGATCGTATCTACGTAATAGATAGAAATCTTTATAATTTATATAAAGACAATCCTAAAATATATTATCGTGGTTCTAGAATTTATGAAAAAACAAATATTAAAAACACTTTAGCAACTGAGTTAGGTGAAATATATGATGGTGCTAAAATAAGTGATTATTTCTTAAATATAACTAATCATGAAACCTTGGATTATCTATCTAAATATGTTGATATAAATACATTATCGATTGAACTTGAAGATGATAACATTGAACGTATTATGAAACATAATAACTATAATGTTGAGATGTTACTTTATAGTACTTTTGAACTTATGATAACAAAATATTGTCCAGTAAACAAAGTTGCTAATAAAGATACTGTATGTACTAAATGTATGAAAAATGAATATAAATTAGTTGATCGTAATGGAAGTAAATATCCAATAAAAACTGACGTTTTAAATCATTTAACACATATACTTGATTCTAAAGTAACAAATAACATTGAAAAACTTAAATACTATTATAATTTAGGAATCCGTAATTTTAGAATTGAACTCAATTCGGAAGATTCTAAAGAAATTGATGACATAATTAAAAATTTAGACAATCAAAAAAGCAACCTTAATTAGTTGCTTTTTTCTTTTACTTATTATTTATTAATACCTAAATTAAATGTTATTTTGGGGAAAATTTATTTTCCAGTATTAATAAATTTTAATCTCAACACATGAGATACTACTTTGAAATTCGACATAAAGTCATAAAATAAATTTTTAAAATTTTCATTTACTATGAAATAGCCTAGCACTCATATCCGAAAATATAAGTATGATACACTAGTAATAATAATAAATCACATCCTGTGTTTAATATTATCCGGGGTTGTATTCTGTAAATCATCAATTGTTGTTAATAAACTACTAAATCCAAACAAGTTTCTTCAGCATCTTTAAGACTAATCGTGAAAAAACATTTTAGTTACACCACCTAGTATAATTATAATATAAAGATAAAAAAAAGAAAGAGTAAAATTTCAACTATACATTTTATTTGACATATATAAATAATTTATTATGTATGTTATAATTTTTTTAAGAGGTGCATTATGAAATTAGATGAATTAGTTGAAAAGTGTGTACATATCGAATTTAAAGAGGGCGAACCTTTAGAAGGTCTCTTGGTAGAAATTAAAGATTTTGAAGATTATGAAGACATGATTTTTTATTCAACCTTAACCATAAGAGATTATGAAGAAGAGTATCGAGTAGTTTACTTAAATGAAATTGAAAGTATTGAAGAAGTAAGATAAATTTTGTATAATTAAGTTGCAGTGCCTACTGCATTTTTTTATGCTTTTTTTCGTATAAATTTCATAATAGACGTGATATAATTAATCTAGGATGTGATTATATGTTATATAGTAGTGCTAAAAAATATAGAAAGACGTGTTTGATTTCATCTATTGCAACATTGATACTTGGTGTTGTACTTATGATGGAACCAGCTAATTCTTTAAAAATTATTACAATGATTATTGGAATAATGACTCTTATTATTGGATGTTTCTGGGTATTTGATTATATTAAATCAACACCAGAAGAAAAAATGATAAGCAAATCTTTACTTCTTGGAGTAATTGCTTCGGGAGTTGGATTATACTTAATAATTAATACTCAAAGTTTAGTAAAATTTATTACTATTTTAATAGGTATAACTATTTGTATTAAATCAATAGTTAAGCTTCAATTTGCAATTAATATAAGAAATTTCTCTACAGCTTGGAAATATAATTTAGTGTTTTCATTGCTTGGAATAACTTTAGGAGTATTACTTCTTGCAAATCCATTTGAAAGTGCTCAAACTTTCTTAAGAATTATTGGAGTAGTAATGATTATAGGTTCAGTTATGGAACTTATTGAATGTGCATTTCTTATGAAAAATTTAAATATAAAGGAAAAAGCAAAGGAATTGCGTTGGGTTGATAAAGATGAATAGACAAACTAAAAATTTAGGTTATGTTCTTAATTTTGCTGGAATAATTATGTTTATAGCGATGTTAGGAATAGTTTTATCAAATAAAAATATCAGTTATGAAAGTGGAGCTATATTCTTAGGTTTATTTGCTATTGTTCAATTCTTTTTATCATTTATAATAATGAAAGAATTAAAACTGGAGTTATCAAGCAAATGGTTCTTTGGAATAGGTTTTGTATCATTACTTATGATATTTCCTGTTCTTTCAAGATCTGACTTATTAAGTGAATTTTTTGAAACAGAAGGAGCAATTTATATTTATCTTTCAATAATTTCGATATTTGTTGGAATATTTTCTATAATAGTTTCTTATGTTTATAAAAATATTGAATTTATTAAAGTTACTTATGTATCTTTCTTTGTACTTATCAGTTTAATGTTTAAATATTATAACGTTGATATGTTTTATATAATTATAGCTTTATCAGTTTTAGTATTTTTTTTAAATATATTTGCTTATAAAAAAAGCATTTATACTGTATCAAAATTATTTACATTTATTATTCCATGCATAATGATAGTTTTATTTGAAAATATGAGTGTTATTAATGCTTTAATATTTATAGTTATAACTTTAGCAAATATAATCATTGTAATGAGTAGAAATAAAGATATGGAAACATCTCTTTTATCTCTTTTACTTATATTTGGAAGTTTGTTCTTATTTGATATGATTTTATTTAATAAAGTAAACTATGATATAAGTTTACCAATAGTTACAAGTATCCATTTACTAGTGATATTGATAATAGAATATTTTGAATTTGTTAAAAAAAATATTTTAGTTGATTCATATAAGATTGTTAACTATATCTATCTAATAGGTGTAACAGCTATTTTAATCAATCATACAATGTATGCATATTTAGTATCATCTGTATTGATTTTAATAAGTATGATTGCCAATAAGATATTGTTTAAAGATGATAAGTTTAACACTTATGCTTTACCAGTTGGAATTATGTTTATTATTATTACTGCTTTAAGTTTCATAAGTAAAAATTATATTTCAATTAGTTATAATCTAGGATTGTTTATTGTTAATATAGCTTTAATTCTTTTATATAGGTTTAATAAAGATTATGGGCTTAAGATAGTTTATTCTATATTGATAGCTGCTATTCTTACAAATTTAGTGCTTCTTCCAACTAATACGATTCTTAACTTTATATTGAATTTGGGAGTAATATTAGTTGATTATGTGTTTGTTACTCTATTTGATGATAAGAAGAATAGTTTAATTGATTATATGTTATATGCTTTTTTAGTTATTCTTCCAATTGTTCAAATAAATGATTTACCTGTAAATCATATTAAGTATTTAATTTTAGGATTCTTATATATGATTCTTTTATACAAAAATAGTCATGATAGAATAAAATCAGCATTTTCAGTTGTGACTTTACTTGTAGTTTTATCATTATATATTGATGGTGTTATAAGTGTTCCATGGTTATATGAATTGATTGTTGTAACTATTTCAATTATAGGAATATACTTATTCAGTTATTTAGTAATTCCAAGTGATAATGAAAAAAGATTATTTAATATAATTGTAACAGATGTAGTATTAACGGATTTACTTGCATATAGAAGTGTAATGTATGTGGATATCTATATCTTAATTATTGCACTTGTAATGATTCTTTATAGTATAAAACGCGAAGATAATAAATTGTATTTAGTTTCAGGACTTATTTATGCATTTGTAGGATTAGCATCAATGCTTTCATCATTAAGCAATATTCCTTTATTTATGTATTTGTTCTTAGTTGGATTTGTTCTTATGATAAGTGTAATATTCTTGATAAAAGATGAATCCAAGAGAAATCAAAACAAAATGAATTATTGTCCAAATTGTGGCAAAAAGGTTGAAGATAATGATAAGTTTTGTGCTAATTGTGGAGAAAATTTAGATGAAAAATAAAGTCGTATTTTTAGTTTTAATTTTATGTTTAGTTTTTTCAGGTAATGTTTATGCCGGTAGCATTAAAAGTGCAAAATTAGAAAAGTGTGTTGATGGTGATACCGCTTATTTTATAGTAGATGGAGAATCTTATAAGTATCGTTTTCTAGCAATAAATACTCCAGAAAAGAAGGAAGCGTATGGAGATGTTGCGAGTGAAGTTACTTGTAATATGTTAACAAACGCTAAAAAGATTGAGATTGAAATTGATGATAAAGCTAGTAAAACAGATAAATATGGTAGAAGTTTAGGTTGGATATTTGTTGATGATCAACTTTTACAAAGTTATCTTGTGGAAAATGGTTATGCTAAAGTTGCATATATTTATGGTAAATATAAATATGTTAATGAACTTTGCAAACTTGAAAGCGAAGCTATTAATAAAGAATTAAATATCTGGAAAAACATGAAAACATATGAAGGATATTGTAATAACATAGAAAAGACTAAAGACAATACAATATTGAGCTCTATTATGAAAGGTGAATATGATAAAGCTTATGAAGAACTTGAAGAAAATCCTAATATGGTAATTATGGTTTTAGTGTTAATAATAATATTCTTGCTTCTTATTATATTTAAAAAGAGAAAATCTATTTAGTTTTAGATTTTCTCTTTTTTAGTTTTTTTTCTTCGGTTTTATAAGCAACTATGTTAATTATAATAATTGGTATAAAAAGTAGAGATGTCATTAGATTATCCATTAAACTTTTTGTTAAATTAATTGATAATATGAACATAAGTATCCAAAGACATATACTTATAAATCCGTGTTCTAGATTTTTATATTTAATACAAGTAATGTTTAAGATAAATATAAATGCAAGTATTAAAAGCAGTAAAGCCCAGAATGTTGAAGAATATAATGTTTCTAAAAGTTTTTCTATTCCCAAGGAGTTATATATTAGAGAATCATTATAACTAAGGGAGTCTGAATAAACAAAAGAAAGAGTACAAACAAGACTTAATATTCCTTCACATAAAGTTAATATAAGTAAATATGGACTGTGTTCCTTAAAAAGATTTTTTATTTTTTTCATATCATCACCATAAACATTATAGCATACTCTATATAAAAATTATGTGAAATTTATACTGCTGGTTTAACTCTTGTTAATTTTTTTTGTTTATCAGTGAAAAAGATAATATCATATTTGTTGCGCTTGTTTACTTTTCTTCCATCAAATAAGGTACTGTTAACACAGTGATCATAATCCGAAACAAATATTTCATTATCTAGTAATTCTATTTTTTCAACTCCAGTTATTTTCCTTAAGATAGATTTTTTTACGTCTTTTAATATTTCATATAATTCTATAATATTTATTGATTCATCATAAAGATATGGAATTAAATCAACTAAAGAATTATATAGGCCATCTTCTCTTTGAGTATATAAAAATTCAATAACATTTATTTCTTGAGATGTAAAACCGTATTTTTCATAGTTATGAATATCTACATCAATATTGATAAATTCTTTTAGTTTTTCTAAAACAATTTTATCTTCATTTCTATTAGCGTCTTTAGTAAATACATATAATATATCTTGCATTAATGGAGAAATAACTGAAATGATATTTTCTTTATTTATCACTGTAAAGAATAAAACTTCGTAAGCAGCCTTAGCAAAATTATTAAATCCAGTCATTTTAGTTTTTCCCTTATTATTTATAGATTTAACTGCATCATTGAGACTATAGCAAGCATCTTCATTTTGATATAAAGGATAGATTATACCAGCTTCGTATAGTCTATTTAAGTTATCATCTGATATATCTATACATTCTCCAAAATGTTTGGCAATGTTTTCATTTCCGGCTTCATCTCTAGTAGCTATAGTTCCAAATGTTTTTTCTTTATCAATTATCGCGATAGGTTTTCTTGACATATCTATATTATATTTTCCAGTTTGAGGAATTGCATACTCTTCAGCAACAAAGTTAAAACTTTTGGATGTTGAAATCCAGCAACTATATTTCATGTTTTTTCCACCAACGTGAGCAATTATGCGATCCAAAGCTAAAGACATTTTTTGATAATATACTTCAGAAAAAATGTTTAAAATATTTCTCGCTTTAGCTGTCTTTTTGTTTTTATATTCATTATAGCTTCTACCGATATTTGCTTTTATCGTTTGTTCTTCGTTCCAATTTTTTACATCGTATGCATTTAATGCACGATATAACATAATAACACTTCCTTTTTTTCGTTTATTATATAAGTGTTAAGTATTTAAGTCAACTATGATATAATTTTATTGTTAGGTGAAAATATGAAAAAAATTACAGTATTATTTTTAATTTTATTTTTGTTAACTGGATGTACTCCAAAGTTAAGCAAAGATATTAAAAACAAAAGAAGTGAATTTGTTACTTCTTTAGGTATTACTAAGAATGATAAAATAGTTATAACTAATAAAAAGAAAACTCAATATTATGTTTATTATTTATCAAATGATTATTCTTATATATCCTATTTATATATAATGCATGATAATGAAAAAAAATATGATGAATATATCAAAGATAGAGAGTCTATTAGTTATTATGATTTACAAAAATATGATGATATGTATATTACTAGAATCAATTATTTAAATGGAAGTTCTAGAAATGATGAAGATATAAAAGAGGAAATTATTAATAAATATAAAAGTAATAAAAATTATATAATTATATATTAAAAGAATGAGCAAAAATAATGTAAAACATGTTTTTGCTTTTTTTGTTGAAAAGTAAATAGATTTTGACAAAAGTAAACAAAAAAGGTAAAAAATAATGGATGAAGTGTCTTTCTAGTAGTAATAGATGAATTGATAATAAGAAATACATTAAGTGATCCAAATACAGGATATTTAAGAAATCAAACAGTAGAAGGATTATCAATGGAAGATGCAAGTTTATAATATAAAGATGGAGTAAGTACCTTTGCAGTGAACGTATATAATGAAAGTGGAGATGTATATAATTTAAAGACAATAAGTGTAATACTAGATTATTTGCAAAAAAAAGACTTATCGTCTTTATTGATACCAAACTTTATCAATTTTAATTGATGTTGATATTGGCATTGGATTAGGAAGTGGGAATTTTACTAGAAGAGGAACTTTGAATGCTGTTCCAAATACAAGTCCCATTCCTGGCTTTAATGTTTTTATTTTTTCTAGTGTTTCATCAGTAACATTTGATGAAATACCTTTTACTATTTCTAGATCTTCTGGATAGAAAAGTCTAAATACAACGAAGTTAGAACATTGAGATAAAGCTGTTTTTGATAACTCATTTGGTCTTTGAGTAACAAATCCTAAAATAGTTCCATATTTTCTTCCTTCTTTTGTTATTCTATCAAATATGTTATATCCTAAAACGTTTATATCTGAGTCGTTTTGAACATATCTATGAGCTTCTTCTAAAACAATATGTATTGGGAATGATCCTCTATCTTGTAAACTCGTTGTATGTTCAAAGAACACTCTTGAGAATATTTTTGTTAAACATTTTGCAAATGAATCTTCAATAAATGAGAGGTTAATATCTACTAATTGAACATTTTCACCATGTGGTCCAGTTTTAAAGAAATCTTCAACAAATTCAGCCCTAGACATATATCTATCAAATTTAAAAAATTCATTTCTATCACTGTTGATGATAGATTGAAGTCTTGATTTTAAAATATTATTTTTATCAAATGCTGATTCACTTGTTAAAATACCTTCACTAATTAAAGCAAACTCTAAAGCATAATATAAATCGCTTAATGTATAAGTTATGTTTTCATCTAAATCAATATCTAAATCTACTTTTACATAAGTTTGTAGAAAATTGATAACTAAAGCTAAAGCATTTATTTTACCTTGATCATCAATATTTAAACATTGTCTTAAAGTTCTTTCATATCCAGGTTGTCTTATTTTTGAATCTAAATTAATAGCTTCGGTATGGTACGTTGTAAGTATTGATATAACTTGATCTCTTATTTGAGTAGAGTTTTTTCCACTTGATAAAATATCAAGTACAGTTTTAGCAATAATATCATTTTTATAATCTACTGATTTAGGATCATTAGAGCAAAATATTCTAACTAGTTCAAGTGACTTAGAAAGTATGGGTAATTGAGATGAGTCCTTTACACCTAAAAGAATTGCAAGATCATCAACTGTTAAAAGATATGCTGGTATAGTTAGTAAATTAGCATCACCAAAACGAATCTCGGTTGTATATTTTTTAAAATGTAGACCTACAAATTTATCCATTTCATCAAAAGTATTGTAATATTCTCCATAAACATCAAATAAACACATATGAGCATTTATTGGTATATTATTGTTAGCTGTAAAGAAAACATTTTGTATTAATCGTGATAACCCACAACTTTTACCAGAACCAGTATTACCGATTACAGCAAAGTGATTAGCAAAAAATTCATTAATGTTAGAAGTAATTATATAATCCTTATATATAGGAGATGAACCTATTAGTAAGTTACTTTTATTTGATAAATCTTGATTTCCTAAAATAAGCTCAAGTTCTGATTTATAAATTATTCTAGCAATTGTATTCATTCCTGGTTTTTTCATAACACCATTGGCGAATATTCCATCAACAATTTCACCAATTAATTGTATGCCAATAACATCTTTATTAATTTCAGTAATTTCTCCAACAGTTTTATGATTTGGTTCTTCAAAAACAACATGGAAACCGATGTAATTAGTATCAGCTATTTTTTTAATATTTTCTACATATATTTTAGATTTTTCAAATTTTATTATATTTCCAAACATAATATCACCCTTATTCTTCATTATAAGAATATCAAAAATCAAGAACTTTTTCTATACTTATTTGAATATAATATAGAAATTGAACAAATTTTATTTTTTGTTCTTTTTAATTTCACAAAACTATGCTATTATTATAATGTTTTGTAAAAAAGGAAGTGTTTTTATGAAGAAGTTTTTTAGTAATAATTATATAAAAACGTTCTTTATAGTATTAATAAATATATTAATGGTTGATATAATTTTTAAATTAATAAATGGTTCTAAATTAATAGATGTTTCTATGATTAGGATATTTTTATCTTCAGCTTTTATATCTTCAATAATTGCTCTAATTTTGAGTAATTTTCCAAGAAAGATAAGAATTATATGTACATCTATAGTTAACTTCATAGTTTCAGCTTATGCTTGTGCTCAAGCAGGATTCTATAACTTTTTAGGTGTTTATATGTCTTTACAAACATCAAGTCAATTTGGAGCAGTAGTAGATTATATTAAAGATTTCTTTTTAAGTTTTAAAATCATTTATTTTTTAACTTTTATTCCTTTTATATTAACTATTCTTTATTTTATATTTATGGATAAAGAAGATTATAAATATAGTTTAAAAAAACAAATTGCTGATACGATTGTTATTTTACTTTTATCTGGTAATTTATTTTTTGTAACCATATATTATGATGCTTTCCAAAATAAACTTCAAACTACATCAAATATGAATTTGTTTTTAACAGCATCTAATCCAAGTTTAACAATTGAACAATTTGGTACAACAGGATTTGGTATTTTGGATATAAAAGCAATTATTCATCCTGTTACAATAGTAGAAGATTATGTAAATGATAAAAATCATGATAAAGAAATAACCGATAAAACAAGGGTGATTGATGATACAGCATTTAACTCTGTTATCGAAAATGAAGATAATTCAGAATATAAAGCATTAAGTAAGTATTTTATTAATCAAACTATAACAGATAAGAATGATTACACAGGTATGTTTAAAGATAAGAATTTAATAGTTATTATGATGGAATCAGCAAATGATATATTTATTAATCCTGAATATTATCCAAACTTCTATAAGTTATATACTGAAGGTTGGTCTTGGGAGAATAACTATAGTCCAAGAAATTCATGTGCAACTATGAATAATGAATTCAGTGGAATGACTTCTTTATATTCAATATATAATACATGTACTGCAAGTAAGTATAAAGCTAATACTTATTATGAAAGTATATTTAATTTGTTCAATAGACAAAATTATGTAACTTTCTCAAGTCATGATTATACGGAAGCATATTATCCAAGAAGTACAATTCATAAGAATATGGGTAGTGGAGAATACTATGGTGTTCAAAAACTTGGAATTAAATATTCAAATGAATATATTAACTGGGCAAATGATGATGAATTTATGGAAGCCGTTTTAAAAATAATTGATAAAAAGACAAGCAATAATGAACATTTTATGACATGGCTTACTACAGTTTCATCTCATCAACCATATAGCAGCAGTTCAATTCAAGGTGATAAATACTATAGCATGACAGATGGAACTGGATATTCAAGCGACGTAAGAAGATATATGTCTAAATTAAAAATACTTGATAATGGTTTAGGTATTCTTCTTGAAGGATTAAGGAGTCGTGGAATCTTAGATGATACTGTTATAGTTTTATATGGAGATCATTATCCATATGGAATTAGTAAAGATCATTTAAATGAAGTGTTGGATTACGATACAAATGAAGATATGAATGCTGAACAAGTTCCATTTGTAATATATAATTCTACAATTGAACCGAAGAAATTCAGTGAATATACTTTTTATTTAAATATTTTACCAACAATTGCTAATTTATTTGATTTAGATTATGATCCTAGACTTTATTTAGGTACTGATCTTTTCAGCAGTGATGCTAAGAGTTTAACTGTATTTGCTGATGGATCATGGAAGAATGAAATAGCTTATTATAATGCTAAAAAGAATAAGATAAAGTATTATACGGATAAGACTTATACAACTGAAGAGTTAAATCAAATCAACAATGAAATTACTACTAAAGTAAATATAAGTAATAAAGTTATTAAAGAAAACTATTTTGAACATTTGGGTAATAGTTTAGAAGAAGAAAATAGAAAAATAAATGAACTTTCAAATATTATGTGTTTAAATAGTGAAAAAGATAAGTATACGAAAGCAGAATAAAGCTGCTTTTTTTATTTTAGTTAAATTTTGGAGTTAAAAACATTTAAAGTATATTTATAAGAAAAGGTAAATTTGTTATAATAATGATTAGAATAGAGGCGAATATATGACAGAAGAAGTAAAAAATATGTGTCCAATTGGAAGTGATGCAGTTGGAGGACCTTCACCAATTCCTGAAGATGGAATTTATGTAAGTGCTAAGGAACAGAGTGATATATCAGGACTTACTCACGCAGTGGGTTGGTGTGCACCTCAACAAGGAGCGTGTAAACTTACTTTAAACATCAAAAATGGAATTATAGAAGAGGCTTTAGTAGAAACTGTAGGTTGTTCTGGTATGACTCATTCGGCAGCAATGGCTGGAGAAATCCTACCTGGAAAAACTTTAATTGAAGCATTAAATACGGATTTAGTTTGTGATGCAATTAATACAGCAATGAGAGAACTTTTCTTGCAAATTGTTTATGGAAGAAGTCAATCAGCTTTTTCTAAAGGAGGACTTAGTATTGGTTCTTGTATGGAAGATTTGGGTAAGTTTAAACAAAGTCAACTTGGCTCTGTTTATTCTACTAAAGAAAAGGGAGTTAGATATTTGAATTTAACTGATGGCTATATTTTATCTTTAGGGTTAGATGATGAAAATAAGATAATCGGTTATAAATATATAAATACTGGTAAAATGATAGAGCTTTTGAAGACAGGAATTGATCCAGTGAAAGCTATTAATCAATCAACTGGTACTTATGGTAGATTTGAAGAGGCTTCTAAAAAAATCGACCCAAGAAAGGAATAATTTATGGAATTGTTTGAATATTATAATAATCGTATAGAAAAGATTACAAAGCTTTTAAATGAATATGGAATAAAAGATTTAGATGAAGCAAAAGATATATGCAAAAGTTACAATATATTTCCAGAGGTAAGTGTTAAAGAAGTTCAAAATATTGCTTTTGATGATGCTGTTTATGCTTATGTTGTTGGATGTGCAATTGCTTTAAAAAGTGGTGTTAAAAGTGCAAGCGAAGCAGCTATTTTAATAGGCAAAGGATTAGAAAGTTTTTGTATAGATGGAAGTGTTTCTGAAGAAAGACATATTGGAGTCGGTCATGGCAAACTTGCAAGTATGCTTTTAAGTGAAGATACAAAAGTATTTGCCTTTTTAGCTGGACATGAATCATTTGCTGCAGCAGAAGGCGCAATTGGAATAGTTGCATCAGCTAACAAGGTTAGAAAAACTCCATTAAAAGTAATCTTAAATGGTTTAGGAAAAGATGCTGCCAAAATAATTTCTAGAGTTAATGGTTTTACTTATGTTGAAACAAAATTTGATTATGAACATAATAAGTTAGAGGTTCTTAGTGAAAAGTCATATAGTAATGGGGTTCGTAGTGAAGTACGTTGTTATGGAGCTTATGATGTTAGAGAAGGTGTAGCTATAATGATGCATGAAAATGTTGATATCTCTATAACAGGAAACTCAACAAATCCAACAAGGTTTCAACATCCAGTAGCCGGTATTTATAAAAAACATCGTGTTGAAAATGGATTGCCATATTTTTCGGTGGCGTCTGGTGGTGGAACCGGAAGGACTTTGCATCCAGATAATATGGCAGCAGGTCCTGCAAGTTATGGTTTAACTGATACCATGGGTAGAATGCATTCAGATGCTCAATTTGCGGGTTCGTCTTCTGTTCCAGCACATGTAGAAATGATGGGATTTATTGGAATGGGTAATAATCCGATTGTTGGTGCTACTGTTAAAATGAGTGTTCAGGTATATGAAGCATTAAATAAAAATGCATAAAAAAATTTCCAGAATGTCTGGAATTTTTTTATTTTTAATAAAAGAAATAATAAAAAATTACAAACTTTAATTTGATTAAAGAAAAACGTTTATCGATTGGTAAAGATATTAGTAGGAGATATAATGAAGGGGAAAACGTTTTTAATAAAAATATAAAAATTATAGAAAACAACATAGCAAGGATGAACTGTATTTAGCAGATTTATTAAAAAAGTAAACCGGGTTTTTTCCTGGTTTTATTTGTTCTTTTAAGATGCTTTGTAATAAATATTTTTTTCTCTAATAAAGTTATAGTGGTGATAAAAATGAAAAGCGTTGTTATTAATGCAAGTGGTGGTGGTGCAGATTTTGGAACAAAAGGAAATGGTTTAGTTGAAAAAAATGTTTCTCTTGAAATATCAAAAAAAATTTATGATATTTTAAAGAGTAGAGGAGTCGATACTTATTTACTAAGAAGTGGGGATACAACTATATCATACAATGATAGAATAAAAGATTTGAAGAGTAAATATCCTAATAAAGATAATGTTATTTTAATATCTAATACATTAAATTCTGGCGGATCTAGTGGTATAGAAATTATTTATCCTTTAAGTAAAAAAGATACTTTGCCAAAACTTATTAGTAGCAAACTTGAGACTTTGAATGATACTAAGTATTATCAGTATCGTTATTCAGTTGATACAACTAAAGATTATTTTTATTTAACTCGTGAAACACCAGGATATGAAACTATTATTATTAGATATGGATACGTTGATAATTCGAGTGATGCCAATATTATAAAAAACAATATTGATCAGTTTGCAACAATGGTAGCAGACGCTATTTTAGACTATATTGGTGCCTCAGCTACATCTTTATATAAAGTAAAAAGTGGAGATACGTTATATTCTATTGCCAAAAAATATGGAACAACAGTTGATAAAATAAAAAAAGCCAACAATATTACAAGCAATACTTTACAAATAGGTATGTCTTTAATCATTCCAACTGAAGAAGAAAAAAATAAGGCAGAATCTCCAGTTTATTATAAAGTAAAAAGTGGAGATACATTATATTCTATTGCTAAAAAGTATGGTATCAGTGTTGATAAACTAAAGAGTATTAACAATAAAACAAGCAATATGATAACTGTTGGGGAACTTTTGATAATAGATGAAGTTAATAAAATAACGGTTAATAAAGGAGATACTTTATATTCGATTGCTAAAAAATATAATACGACAGTAGATGAGTTAAAGAAGCTTAATAATTTAACAAGCAATACTTTATCAATTGGACAAATCTTAAAGATTCCTTAGTTCATAAACTCAAACTTTTCAACATATAAATTTATAGGTGAAGAAAATGAATGGTTTAACAGATGAAGAAGTAGTTGTATCAAGAAAAAAATATGGATCTAATAACATAAGTGTAAAAAAACAAAATAAGTTATTAAATCTGATAATTGAATCTTTAGGAGATCCAATAATTAAAATAATGTTGATTGCTCTTGCTATCCGTTTTGTTTTACTTTTTAAAGATCAAAATTGGTATGAAACTTTGGGTATGCTTATATCAATTTTACTTTCTTCTTTAATATCATCTCTTTCGGAATACGGATCAAATAAATCATTTGAAAGACTTCAAAGTGAATATGAAAATATTACAGTTAGAGTAAGAAGAAATGGAAAAAATGCAACTATTAAAAATGATGAGGTTGTAGTTTCAGATATTGTTCTTCTTTCAAGTGGTGAATTGATACCAGCAGATGGTGTCTTATTAGAGGGAACAATTGGAGTTGATGAATCAAGTATTAATGGTGAATCAAAAGAGGTAACAAAAGTTTTAGGTCAAAGGGTTTTTAAGGGAAGTGTAGTATTATCTGGAAGTGCAAGTATTCGTATTGAAAAAGTTGGAATTAATACAGTTTATGGGTCAATTGCTAAAGGACTTACTGAAAATAATTTACCCTCACCAATGCGAATTCGTTTAACTAAACTTGCTAAAATAATTTCTAGAATTGGTTATATTGGGGCTATTTTAGCGTCAATTTCTAATATTTTTAATTCAGTATTTATCAGTAATAATTTTGATGAAGCTATTATAATGAGTTTAATAACTAATCCTAAATATGTAGTTGATTTAGCTATTGAGACTGTTACTTTAGCTGTTACAATCATTATTGTATGCGTACCAGAAGGATTACCTATGATGGTTGCATTAGTATTATCTTCCAATATGAAACGTATGCTTAAAAATAATGTTTTAGTTAGAAAAGCAGTTGGAATAGAAACAAGTGGATCAATGAATGTTTTACTTACTGATAAAACAGGAACTTTAACTAAAGGAAAACTCTCAGTTATCGGAATATGTTTACCAGATGATACTCACTTTAACACTTTAGATGATATGAAAGATGATTTAAAAAATATTTTTATAGATGCTCTTCTATACAATAATGATGCTTATTTTGAAGATAATCAAGTAACAGGTGGAAATTCTACTGATAAAGCTATACTTACATTTGTTGGAAGAATTCCTCTGACTAAAAAGATTGAAGATAAAATTCATTTTAATTCTGAAAACAAATATTCTTATGTCAAATTAAATGACGGTAAAAGTTATTATAAAGGTGCAAGTGAGGTTCTTATTAAATTAGCAACTTTTTATATAGATAATGATGGTAATAAAAAGTATATAAAAGATAAAAGAGAGATGTTAAAAAAGATAGATACTTTTACATCTTCAGGAATAAGGGTTTTATCAATTTTACAAAATAATACTTTACTAGGTTTTATTCTATTAAGGGATGAGATAAGAGAAGAAGCAGCATCAACTTTAAAGACGATTGAAGAAGCTGGAATTCATACGATTATGATTACTGGAGATGATATAAATACTAGTCGTTCAATAGCAGATAGTTTAGGAATGTTAAAACGTGATTCTTTAGTTATAAGTCATGATGAGATTGAAAGAATGAGTGATATGGAAGTTTATAAATATTATAAAAAGATAAAAGTAATTGCTCGTGCTCTTCCAAAAGATAAAGCTCGTGTTGCAAAGATACTTGAACAAAATAATCTAGTAGTTGGCATGACTGGAGATGGAGTAAATGATGCACCAGCTTTAAAAAGTGCTGATGTTGGTATCTCTTTAGGAAGTGGTTCAGAGGTAGCTAAAGAAGCAAGTGATATAGTTATAATTGATAATAATATTAAATCTATCGAATCAGCAGTTCTTTTTGGACGAACAATATTTAAATCAATTAGAAAATTTATAATATTTCAACTTACAATGAATTTAATTGCATTATTTTTATCAATAGTTGGTCCATTACTTGGAATTTCAACTCCAATAACTATAATGCAAATGCTTTGGTTAAATATGATAATGGATACTTTGGCTGGGCTTGCATATTCTTATGAATATCCGATAAAAAGATATATGAAAGAAAAACCAATAAGAAAAGATGAACCTATTTTAAATAAATATATGTATTCAGCAATTCTTTTAATAAGTATTTATTCATTTATTCTTTTATCATTATTTTTAAAAAGTGACATAGTTTATATGTTTATCCGAAATAGTAGAAAAACTCTTATGACTGCTTTCTTTTCTCTATTTGTATTTATAAGTGTATTTAATGCTTTTAATGCAAGAACTGAAAGATTAAATTTGTTTGCTAATATTTTAAAAAATAAAGTTTTTATTGTAATTCTTTTATTTATAACTCTTGCTCAAATATTCTTAATCTATAATGGTGGATCACTTTTTAGAACATATGGTCTTAAACTGAATGAGCTTATATTTGTAATTGCCCTTGCATTTACAGTTATACCACTTGACTTAGTGAGGAAGTTGTTTATTAAATATCGATAAGTGTGTTATAATACTTTCAAAGAAAGAAGTGATCATATGATTAGATACTATTGCAGTGGTTTTGACAAGAACAATGCTTTTGGACATGGACTAGGAGATATGTTTAAAGAGGATTTAAAGGATATGAAAAGAATTGTTTATATTCCAGGTGGTCCACATAAAGTTGAAAAGGCAATAAGCAAGAGTGTTCCAGAATTTATTGAACATTTTGAAAAAGTAGGAATTAAATTTGATGAATCGATTATTATTACTCCTGATATGAGCAAAGAAGATGCTAAGTCTTATGTAGAAGGTGCAAGTTTCATCATGCTTATGGGAGGAGATCCATTTAAGCAAAGAGAAATGTGTGAAGAACTAGAAATTTTAGATTCCATTAAAAATAGTAAAGCCGTAATTCTTGGTTTTAGTGCTGGAGCAATGTTGATGTCTAAATATACAATCATTACTCCTTGTAGTGATGAGTATCCAGATTTTCATATAGAAGATGGACTTAATTTAGATGGTATATCAATTTATCCTCATAATAATACGGAGTCTTGTGAATATCCTGAAAGTTTAGATATCGGTGGAGAAGTTTATCAAAAAAATGATTTAATTAAAGTTGCAGATGAATACGGAAATTATTATCTTTTACAAGATTATACTGATGATGGAGCTAATTTTGATATCAGTTTAATAAGAATAAAAGATGGAAATATGGAATTCTATACAGAAAACAATGGTAAGATATGGGAAGCAACTGCAGATGGAGTTAAATTAGAATATCCTGAAGTTTTAAAACAAAGAAAACTTTAATCCAAACATTTTAATTCTTATGTTATACTTAATAAGTGATAGGTATGGAAAAAAAATTAATAATTAAAAATGATAGAAATAACCCAATAATAAAATTTTGGAATTGGGGATGGAATATATATTATAAAAATCCTGAGATATGGAACTATTTAATTGTTGGAATTCTTACGACTATTGTATCTTTAGGGATAAAGTATGCTTTATTGTTTACGATATTTGATGCATCTAATCCAATTGAATTACAAACAGCAGTTATTATTTCTTGGATTGGTGCAGTTATATTTGCATATGTTACTAACCGAGTATTTGTATTTAAATCAAAAGAAAAAAATATAGTAAAAGAAATATTTAATTTTACATTAGGAAGAGTTGCAACTTTATTAATTGAAATGTTCATAATGTGGTTTATTTGTACATTGCTTTCTTTAAATTCCAATGTTTGGGTAATAATTGCAACTATTATATGTCAAGTTATGCAAATAGTCGGTAATTATGTTATAAGTAAGTTATTTGTATTTAAAAAAAGTTTGGATTAGATTCCAAATTTTTAAATGAAAAAACGTAAAAAATTTGATTTTCTCCTTAAAATACCATAAAGCAGTAATTAATGGTGAAAATCAAGAAAATAGTCATTTTTGACAACATTTTTTTCTTTTGGTATACTATGACTCAATTAAAGGGGAAAATGATTATGAGTAATTTTGGTAAAAGTGTAGAAATTGATAGGATTATCGATGATGATGGAATGTACTTAACATTAGAAGAATTTAAAATTATTATGCAATATTTAATTACTTCACTTATTTTTAATACAACTTCATTTGATATGTTGTCGATAAATAGCAATTCAATACTTTCTATAGCTTCAAGTATTGAAGACTTAAAAAGTGAGGTTGTTGATAAAAGAAATATTGCTTTTGAAGACATTGGCTTTGTTTTTTATGAAAACGAAGAAGGAGCCGCAGTGTCTCCAGAATTTGTTCTTTTACAAACAATGGAAAATGTGAAGAAAAATCCTAAAAAGATTGCACTTTTATATGGATTATTAAGAAATAGAGTGGGAAAAGATAATTTATCTAGCATTGATTTAAAAAGGGTTTACGAAGAATTAAAAAATGAAAAACAAACTAAATCAAAAGCAACAAAAGGTTTATATAGACTAGAATTTGATTATCCTATTGAATATTTAAGAGGTGTAGAAGTTTCTTATAAATTAGTTTCAGTAATTGATGAACTTATTTCAAGTATTTTAGATTATTTTTGTGATGACTTTAATGAGTATAGTGATCCTGAATATTTAAAAGTAGAGGATAAAATAGATGCTATGTATCAAAAATGTTCTAAAGAAGACTATTATAAAACTCAAGAGAAAGCTTATGATATGAGAGATACAGCAAAAGAAGAGGCTATAAAAAGGTATAAAAATAAACTTTTTAATAATCAAAAAATAGCTGTGTCAGAACTAGTGAGATTACTTATAGATAAACTAAAATCCAATATTATTGGATATGATTATGAAAAAGCTTCAACTAGAAGAGGTTATTTAACAGAGTTGGGGATAGACGAAGTACTTTATTTTGCTCATCCTGCTGATAAATATGATTTACATAGAAGAACCTTTGTGATTGAAAATCCATGTGGTCAAGATTATGATGAATATTATGTTGAAAGAGAAGAAAACAATAAAGAAAATGATGATGGAGAAATCACAGTAGTCAGAAAAATTTATATGTAGACAAAGTAAAAGTTTGGATTAGTAACCCAAACTTTTATATTTTTTATATAACTCTTGAAATCTATCAAAATGAACAATTTCTCTTTGGCGCAAGAATAGAAGTGGTGCGATTACATCTTCATCGGTTGCAAGATCTATTAAATGTTCATAAGTGACTCTAGCTTTTTGTTCAGCTGCCATATCTTCAACTAAATCAGCTATTGGGTCTCCAACAGATGCAAAATATGTTGCTGTAAAAGGAACTCCATTAGAGTCAGTTGGATAAATACCTTTACCATGTTCAGTGTATAAAGCATCAAGTCCAGCTTCTTGCATTTCTTTTAAGCTTGCATCTTTTGTAAGTTGATATAACATTGTACAAATCATTTCGTTATGAGAAAATTCTTCTGTTGCAATTGTATTTAGTAAGTTTTTACCTTCTTCAGTTGGCATAGAAAATTTTTGAGAAAAATATCTTAATGCAGCTGCAAGTTCACCATTTGCACCACCAAATTGAGTAACAATATATTTTGCCATTTTTAAATCTTTTTTCTTAATATTGATTGGATATGGCAATTTTTTATCATACTTAAACATTTTCACCCTCCCATGGCCAAGGATTAGAGTTGTATGTATATTTACCAAAAGTATCATGACATACTTCTAAAACTTGATATTTCTTTTCATATTCTTCTAAGCATTTTTGATACATCAAAGAATATTTTGTAAACATTTCATATTTTTCTTTGCAATCGGGATTAAGTGCAAGATATAGATTTAGATCATTTATAGCAAAATCTAACATCATTAATTTTATAAGAAGAGCTTCTCTTTCATTTTTAACTGTTATTTTTGCTGGTTTATAATCTTTATATCCGATATATTCATCTTTAAATAAATTACCTTTTACAAAACCTTCATCGATTTCAAATGTTTCATCTGACTTATTATCATAGATGTTTGTATTAAATTCAAATAACATAATTAAACCTCCAAGATATAATATGCAAAACTAATAAAAAGGTAATATTTACTCATAATAAAATAGGTGATAATATGCTTATTTTATGTTTTAAAATATTTTTATCAAGAATTTTAGATGTTAGTCTTTCAAGTGTTAGAACGATGTTTGTTGTTAAATGTAATAAAATTATGGCATCTCTTATTGCATTTGTAGAAATATTTATTTGGTTTTATGCAGCTAAAGAAGCACTTGTTTCCAATAGCACTTCTCTTTGTATTATTGTATCTTATGCTCTTGGATATGCAACAGGTACTTTTATTGGAACGCTTATCAACGAAAAGTTTATAAGTGGAATTTATTCTTTAAAAGTAAGTTTAAAAGGTGTTAATGAAAAAATGATAAAAAAATTAAATTCAATTTGTTTAGATGTTGTAAGTTTAAAAGGAGAGGGTAAGAATATATTATTTTTAGAGGTTGATAAAAAGAATTATAAAGAACTTGTTAATAACATATATATAATAGATAAGTCTGCTTCAATAGTTATAAATGATGCTAAATTTATAAGAGGTGAAAAATGATTAAATACACTTTATATATTGGATTAAATGATCGTGATACGGAAGTTTCTTTAGATATAAATAAATCAATTAGTATCATTAATAAATATTTTAAAGATTATAAATATACTTATTTTATTGCAAGTGGCATGAGTACATCTTTAGAACATACTTTAATTTATATACTTCTTGATATAGATGAAATTGTTTTAAAAAACATTGTTGATAAAATTTTAATCGTGTTAAATCAAGAGTCAATCTGTATTGAAAAGAGTAATGTTTATTGTGAATTTATAAAAAATAAATTATAATCTTATTAGGTGATAAATGTGAAATATGATTATTTAATTGTTGGTGCAGGTCTTTTTGGAGCAACTGTTGCTTATAGACTTAATAAAATGGGTAAAAAGGTATTAGTTATTGATAAAAGAGATCATATAGCTGGAAATGTATATACGGAAAATATTGAAGGAATTAATGTTCATAAATATGGATCACATATCTTTCATACAGATTATAAAGATGTATGGGATTTTGTAAATTCTTTTGTAGAGTTTAATAGATATACAAATTCTCCAATAGCTAGATATAAAGATGAGGTTTATAATATGCCATTTAATATGAATACGTTTGCTAAAATATGGGATGATGTATTTACTCCAATGGATGCAATAAAACATATTGAAGAAGAAAGAAAAGAAATGGATGGATGTGAGATTACTAATCTTGAAGAACAAGCTATTTCTTTAGTAGGTAGAACAATTTATGAAAAGTTAGTAAAAGGCTATACGGAAAAACAATGGAATCGTGATTGTAAACTTTTGCCTCCTTCGATTATTAAAAGACTTCCAGTAAGATTTGTTTATGATAATAATTATTTTAATGATCGTTTTCAAGGTATTCCAATAGGAGGTTATACTCTTTTGGTAGAACGTATGCTTGGATGTGTAGAAGTTAGACTTAATACAGATTTTTTTGATAAAAAAGAAGAGTATATGAATATGGCAAAAAAAGTTATCTATACTGGTCGCCTTGATGAATTTTATAATTATTCTTTAGGACGTTTGGAATATAGATCTTTAAAGTTTGAAACTAAAATATTAGATGTTGATAATTTTCAGGGAAATGCTGTAGTTAACTATACTGGTAGAGAAGTTCCTTATACAAGAGTTATTGAACATAAACATTTCGAGTTTAATAATTCAGCTAAGACAGTTGTTACATATGAATATCCAAGTGATATGTTGGAAGGTATGGAACCTTTTTATACAGTTAATGATGAAAAGAATAATAATCTTGCATTAGAGTATCGAAATCTTGCTTCTATTGAAGATAAAGTTATTTTTGGTGGAAGACTTGGAGATTATAGATATTATGATATGGATGATGTAATTAAGAATGCATTAGATTTAGAATTAGAGTAAAGTGCTTACTCTTTTTTTGATGTCGATTATTTGTAAACTATGTGTGAAGATGTTGACAAAATTGGAGGGGTATTATAGACTGAGAATAGTTAGGGTAGGGATAGTATGAATGTAGATTTTAAAATCGCGACATTAAATGATGTTGAAGAAATAGTGGATTTATGTAATGAATGTTTTAATGAAAACACGTCATATGAATTTGCAAAAACAAGTTTTAGAAAAACTATATTTGATGAGAATCAAATATATATCAATGGTTATATGGATGGTGTACTTGTTGCTCACGTAAAAGTAACAATTATACCAACAATGTATGAAGGAATGGAAACATATGCAATATTAAATCATGTTTGTGTTAAACCAGAATATCGTAGACATAATATTGCAACACATATGTTAGACTTTGTTACTCAAATAGCTAAAAGTAGAAATTGTATTGCTTTAGAGTTATGGAGCAAAAACTTTAGAGAAGCAGCTCATGCTTGTTATAAAAATTATGGCTTTGAAGTTATTGATGCAAAATTCTTTTCAAAAAGTATTTAGAGGTGTTTTATGAAGATAAATAACGTTTATATAGGTGGTTGGTTTCAAAGAACAATGTTACAACTATCTGAAATTTATGATTTTTTAAGAGAGGCAACAACTAAACTTGCTCTTGATCAAGACAAGTTAATCGAATATCGTAAAAACTTACAAATCGGTAGAATTGATTATGGTGTTCAAGGTGAAGAATATATTGAATTTACCACTGCATTAAATATCAAAGTAAAAATATTTGAAGATGGGTTAATTATTTTGAACAATCATAATGTAAGTGAAGATACTTTATTTGCCGATATTGATGCATTAACAGATTATTATGAAACTAAACTGTCTCCAGCTTTCAGCTATTTATTCAGTTTAGGAGCACCAGTTCCAAAGGAACTTGCTCATATTGAAACAGTTTATCCATACTTTGTTGTAACTGATAAAGCTACAAAAGAGGAAATGAATACGTTGTTAACAAGAACTGATAAACAAAAATATTTTGAATTTGATAATGAGAAGTATGATGTTATCAGAGGAGACGTTTATTATTTTATTAATAATAAGAAAGCTGAAACTGAAAATATTGAAAGATATATTGAAGAGCAAATATTCATAAGAGAATTTAAAGGTCAATTGCATAGATATTTAAATCTTCATAGAATTATTTGGGAAAAAATTGATAATGTTAAAGACCGTGCAAGTGTTAAGGGTGCTGATATAGTTTCATTTAATACTAAACTTGAATCATATGCAAAGACAATAACTTTGATTGAAGGACGTATTAATCAAATGAGTACATATTTACCAACTCGTGAAAAAATTGCTAAAAGCGATAAAGAACTTGTTGAATTTTTAAATATTTCAGGTTATAGATATGAAACTTTAAAAGATACGTTAGATTATATTAAATATTTATGGAGTATGACTAAAAACTATGTTTCATCTGCTCAAAAGTTATTCAATGGTTTAAAAAGTGATGTTAGCAATAAATCTATTAACAGTTTAACTTTGGTAACAAGTATGAGTGCTGGTGCATCTGTAATTGGATTACTTACAAAGAGTCAACCAGAATTTACTGTATTTGGTATAGCTTACTTCTTTATATTAGCTTTAATAGTTCTTTCTTTAAACAAATTCCTAAAATTTATTCAAAATAATAGAAGATATAAAGTTAATGATGTTGAACTTGATAAGAACATCAGCTTTGATGATAAATAATGAAAAGATATATTGATTCTGTAAAAAAACTATTTGAAATAGCTAAAGGTAAAAGATTTGTTGTTATACAAATGTTTATAAGTTGTGGACTTTATAACCTTTGTACTCTTTTACCTCCAATAGCTACATCAGGAATTATTGCTGTCATATCTGACGGCAATTTTAAGGGAATTTGGGTTTATGTTTTAATGTATATAGTCTTCTATATAATGTATTTTTCATTCTTGAGATGGAATTCAGTAACATATACTAAACTTGCTGATTACTATCATATGGAAGTACAAAAACAATTATTTGATCATATTTCTAATAACGATTCCATTTTTTCTAAAATATCAAAAGGTAAGATAGTTGATACTTGTAGTGATGATATTAGATATTTAGTTGATATTGTTAATGCAGCAAGTGAAGCTTTAATGCGTATAATACAAATCGTGATTATCTGTATTATATTTATGTATTACAATATTTATATTGGTTTATTTGTTGTATTTATAGATTTAATCTATATTAAATTAATGAATGATAATTCTAAAAGAGTTTCTAAATATTATGAAGGTACAAGAAAATATGAGGATAAAATAATTGATACATTAAATCAAATGTTAGTAAGTATTAAGCAAATAAAATCATTAAATATTATGCCAAATATTAATAAAAACTTGGATAAACCAAGAAAAAAATGGCGTGATGAATATTATAATAAGAGAAAACACTTATATATTAGATCATGTGTAATTCCATATCTTGTATATATTGTTAAAATAGCTCTTTATATTGTACTTGCTTATTTAGTTGTAAATGGAGTAATGAGTATAGATAAACTTGTTTTATTGATTGGATACTTTGAATTAATTGTTACATGTACAGATAAACTTCTTTCTTATCTTCTAGAACTTAGCAATTATGAAGTAAGAGTTAATAGAATAAAAACTATTCTTAACTATAAAGATGGAATTGAAGCTGAATTTGGCGATATCGATAATGATTATATAAATGGTCTTGTTACATTTGAAAATGTTTCTTATGATATCAAAGGTAAACAGATTTTAAATAAAATTTCATTTAAAGCTTATCCAAATGAGATTACTACAATTGTTGGGCATTCTGGAAGTGGAAAAACAACAATTATTAATCTATTGTATAGACTTGTAAGAACTAATAAAGGTTCAATTTATATTGATAATGAAAATATATATAGTTATACAAAGAAAGTTTATGTTTCTAATGTGTCAGGAGTGTTTCAAAAATCATTCGTTTTTAACATGAGTATTCGTGAAAATTTAGGTTTAGTGGATAATAATTTAGAACATCAAATTGATGCTTGTAAAAGAGTAGGTATCCATGATTACATTTCTAAATTACCTAAAGGATATAATACGGTTATTAATGAGGAAAATCATTTGTTTACTGACGGTCAAATACAACTTTTAGCAATTGCTCGTGCTTTATTAACTAAAGCAGAAATATTGCTGTTTGATGAGGTAACAAGCAATATTGATCAATCATATACAAGTGAAATTGGTCTTGTATTAAGAGATTTAAAAGCTGATCATACTATTCTTATGATTACTCACAAACCAGAAATGATGGAACTTGCTGATAAGGTAATTGTTCTAGATAAAGGTAAAATTATTTGTAAAGGTAAAAATGATGATGTATATGAAAAATGTGCTTTATATCGTGATTTACGAAACAGAACATTTGCTAGTATTAGTAAAAATGATGATTAAGAGTTTTTTTAACTCTTTTTATTTGCTTAGATACTTAAAAGATAGTATACTAAATTTATGAATTGGGTGAAAACATGAAAAAAAATTTAAAAAACATCGGTTTTTCAATATGTGCAGCATTTGCTTTATTTATTAGTATTGCCTCATTTAAAAGTTTAGATTTAAACAAGTTAAGTCAACTTTATAAAACCAATGTTTTTGGAATGATGATTATATTTGTTTTAGTTATAAGGGTTTTATCGAAAGATAAAGTCAATATATGTAATTCTAAGAGAGTTTTGAGTTTTCTGTTTTCAAGTTTTATGATTATCGGAGAATGCGCGTCAAGTGCAGGTAATATTATGCTTATGTTTAATAATGCAGCAACAATTGCTATAACTATATTAAAGGCAATAGGTTATTATACCATTTTTAAAATATGTTTTTATTATTTAGATTTATTTTTAAATGGTTTTAAAAATAAAGAAATGAAAGTCAAGAATTCTAAATTTAGAAAGTTCTTTGAGTTCTTTGATGAAAAACCTTTTCTTTCTTCTTTCATTGTAATTCTTTTATTTTTTAGTGTATATATTATAGCTTTTTATCCGATTGTATTATCTCCAGATCCATCGAATCAAATACTTCAATATTATAATGTTAGAACTAAATATGCTGATTGGGCAATACTTAGAAATGAAAATATTTTTATGACTAACCATCATCCTGTAATGCAAACGTTTTTAATAGGTTGGTGTATTGACTTTGGTAGAATGATTTTGAATGATAATTTTGGATTATTTATTTATACGATGATTCAAACTCTTATTTATGTATCTACACTTGCATATACAATTAAGTTTTTAAAAAATAATGGTGTGTCTTTGAAACTAAGATTTATTCTTTTAATTATATATTCTGTAGTGCCTCATTATGCCTTTTATACAGTCTCTGCTGTTAAGGATACATTGTACACAGCATTTATGATTTGGCTTATTTTGTTTATGATTGATGTAGTGAGAAACTATAAAGATAAAATTATTGGTTTTAAATATATTTTATTTATTACTCTAATGGTTATTATGATGAGTTTGATGAGACATAATGGATTATATATTGCTGTTATTTCTTTTGTTGCTTTAATGATTTATAGTAGGAAAAATGTTTCTAAGTTATTATTATCATTATTATTATTTACAGGAATAGTTATCGGTTTCAATAAAGTACTTATTCCATACTTAGGTATAGCTGATGCAAGTATAAGAGAAACTTTATCTGTTCCATTTCAACAAACTGCTAGACTTGCAAAATATCACGATGAAGCGATAAGTGATGAAGATAAAAAAATTATTGATAAAGTTTTAAAATATGATACTTTAGCAAATAGATATAATCCTAGACTTGCAGATGATGTAAAAAATGAATTCAATAAATATACAACAAAGGAAGAATTAAAGGAGTATTTTGGAGTTTGGTTTAAGTATTTTATTAAATATCCAGTGACTTATATTAATGCAACTATAGATAATACGTATGGTTATATTTATCCAAATCAACATTATTGGTATGTATATGATACTTATGATAAAAGAGTAGTGAAAGCAAATGTTGTTGATTATCACTTTAATAAATCCACTAAGTTTTTAAGATATACTCTTGTTTTCTATGAAAGTGTATTTCCGTATTTACCAGGGGTCGGACTTATTAGTTCAATTGGATTTTCAACTTGGATAGTTCTTATTTTAAGTGTTTATGTAAAAAAGAAAAAATATTTAATTGCTTATATTCCATTATATCTATCAATTCTTATTTGTTTTATATCGCCAGCAAATACATATTTTAGATATGCTATGCCATATATGTTTATACTACCAACATTAGTAATTTTAAATATTCAAGAGTATAGGAGTGAAGAAAAATGAAAAAAAATGAAGAAAAGAAAATAGCTGTTTTAATACCATGCTATAATGAAGCAAAAACGATTGAAAAAGTTGTAAAAGATTATAAGAAAGTTTTACCAGAATCAACTATATATGTTTATGACAATAACTCAAGCGATGGAACTGATGAAATTGCAAGAAATGCTGGAGCTGAAGTTGTTTATGAATATCGACAAGGTAAAGGTAATGTTATTAGAAGTATGTTTCGAGATATTGATGCTGATTGTTATTTGATGATTGATGGAGATGATACATATCCTGCTGAAAATGCTTGTGAGATGTGTGACTTAGTTTTAAGTGGACGAGCTGATATGGTTATAGGCGATAGACTTTCAAGTACATATTTTGAAGAAAACAAAAGACCATTTCATAACTTTGGAAATAGAATCGTAAGATTTTTAATCAATAAAATATTTAAAAACAATGTTAAAGATGTAATGACTGGTTATCGTGCATTTTCTTATGACTTTGTCAAAAACTTTCCAGTTTTATCTAAAGGTTTTGAAATAGAAACGGAAATGACAATTCATGCTGTAGATAAAAACTTTAAATTAGTTGAAATACCTGTTCAATATCGTGATAGACCAGAAGGAAGCGTATCCAAGCTAAATACTTATTCTGATGGATTTAAAGTACTTAAAACGATTGGAACGTTGTTTAAAGAGTATCGTCCAGCTTTGTTTTTTAATATATTTGCAATATTATTTTTAATAGTTGGAGTTATTTTAGCTGTTCCGGTATTTATTGAATATTTTAAAACAGGTTTGGTGTTAAAATTCCCTAGTTTAATATTTGCTTGTTTTTTAATTACTTTATCACTTCTTTTATGGATTGCCGGAATAATTTTACAAATAATTGTGAAAAAAGATAAGCAAATGTATGAGCTTATGTTTATTAGAAATAAAAAATAGTTCGTATGAACTATTTTTTTTATCTTGGTAAATTATTATGGGTTTCTAAATCTCTTGGTTGAATTGGGTTTTCTGAAGTAATATTTGGAAATTCAAATGGTTCAAAAAGTTGATCTACATCTTGAGTTGGATAAACTGTTTCACGTTTTTCTTCTTGAAGGTCATCTAACAAAGCTTGTGTTTCATCATTTGTCATTGAGTTATCCTCTAAACTAAAAATTGGTTTATCTTCATCAATTTGTTTTAATTCAGCTGAATCAATTCCAAGTCTTTCACAGTTAAGTTTGTCAATGAATGAACGCAAACTATATTTATTTCCATCAAGTAACTTATCGTATGTTTTTTGAATGCTATTGCAACATTCTACATATTTTTCGCGATCTTCTCTTTTTGTTTCGTCTAATTTCTCTATTTCTCTTTTTAAATCATCAATTTCTAATCTTAGATTTTCAAGGGATATTTTGCATCCAGCTATTCCACCACGGTATGATTCCCATGCTTTTTTCATAATTGTGTCCATTAACATATTTGTATCAAAATATACTTTTGGTATTTCCATAATCTCACCTATCCTAAGGTAATTATAGCAACTATTTTCTTATTATTCAATGTAAAATAATTGTATTTTTATTATAATTCTTGGCTTTTTATGCTAAAATTATAATGGAGGTTGATGACATGGATGAATTAAAGGAAGAAATTGAACTTTTAGAAGAGTTGGATGAACTCATTGCAACTATGGAAGAAAACGACGAAGAGGATGATGATTAGTATGGAAAAAACGGATAATCAAGTGAATATGGAACTAGAAGATTTTAAAAAACTAGTTGCCGATTTAGCTAGATATAAGGAAGACCCTGAACTTGATGCTGAAACAAAAAGGGCAATTCAAGATCTTTCATCAACTTTGCGTTACCAACTTGAATTTGATCTTATGCAAAAGTTAGTGACGGAAAGCTCTTCTTTAAAAGAAACCGAAGAATTGCTTAAAAATATGATAGATAAGGTATCACTTTATAAGAATTTGTTGCTCGACGAACATACTAAATCTGGTAGTACAGAAATGAATATTCGTGTAAAAATTAAGTTAAGAGCTCTTAATAATAGTTTGGAAAGATTAAATCTTTTAAATGAAACTGTTAAAAATAGAAACTTTAATTCTTATGTTATCGCGATGAACAAGAGAGTATCTAGTACAAAACAATTAATTTCCATTATTAAACGTGTATTAACTGATGGATATGATAGTTATTTTTCGGCTAAATTAATTAAGGATGACGTTATTGATGAAAATTTAATGACCATCATATATTCAATTATGAAGGATAAGAAATTATTTGATGAATTGAAAGATTATATCGATGAAGAAAATAGAATTGAACAAATGAAGGCCACTAATGAGAAAGATAAAAAATGTTATGAAACTTTAAAGAAAAGTATAAATTATGCTATGTTCTTTAAAAGATTTGTTGTTATTTCAGCTAAATTAGAAGACTTTGAAGAAACAGAAAAAGAGTTAAAGGGTTCTTTAAGTGATGATTATGCTGAAAGAGAAGAAATGATGAATCAAACTTATTCTAGAGCTTTGTATAAGGCTCCTTTGAGAAAGTTAGAGAGAAGCATATATGAAAAAGAAGAACAATTAAGGAAAATAAATTTGCAAAGGAAAGAACTAGAAACGGCTGAACAAAAGTTAAAAAATGCTGGCTTTGGTGATATTCTTGATGCTTTTCAAACTAAGATTTTGTCAGCAAATGATGTATATGAAAAATTTGCTATATATATTAAATCAAAAGTGAATTCTGATACTTTAGATATTGAGACATTTTTAAAAAGTTTTGAAAATAGAATTTCTATGACGGAAATTCAAATAGATAGAATGAGTCGTAAATTAGATGCTTCTTTAGAGATGAAATATCCTCTTGCTAGAAGATTAATTTTACATTATCATGATGATACTAAAAAGATAGTGGATTTATTTAGTTCTGATGATGATATGTCGAAAATGATTGCCTTTTATGTTTTAGATTTATTGTGTTCTTCTAAAAAATTTGATATTAATGAATTACGTGGTGTTTTCCCTTATTCAAAAGAACTTCAAGAAATTACGACTAAAATGGAAGAAAGGTTATCAAATGATATACATCAAATAAATGAGGAAGCAGCAAAAGTAGAAAATGATGCTGATCGTGTGATGAGAGTTTCTTAGTTTATACTTACTAAATAATTTTTAAAATGCTATAATTGTCATTGAGGTTGAAAAAATGAAAAAAAATAATAAATATATTGATAAAGATATCTCAATATTGGGGCTTGATGATAATATTGCTTGTTTACTTACTAACAATGAAATAAGAACGGTAAATGATTTGTGGTTAAAAACTAAAAAAGATTTGAAAAACTATGGATTAAAAGATAAAGATATAAAGTATGTCTCGATTAAATTACAATTAATTGGGTTAGATTTAAATAAGAAAATGTATTAATTTATGTATACTTTCTTATTTTTTTTTGCTATACTAATTATAGTAGGCAAGTGTAGTTGGAGGAAATACTATGGAACAAAAAATTACAAAAGAAGAATTATTTAGAGAGAGTGATGCTTTAAATGCATATATTACTGATGCTCTTTCAATATACTCAGGGCTTAGAAAAACGGAATTAACTGGTGTTAATGGATTTAAGTATGCCGCAAGAAAAAAAGAAGATCACACTAAAATAGATGAAAATGATTTTTCTACTTTTTTTAATCAAATTCTTGTTGTAGATTATTTACAAAAACATAATATAAATATATTTGCCATGTCTGACGAAGAAAAAAGAAATTTACAAGTTGATATTAGTGAAAAAATATCTTCTTCAATATTAAGTGATGATAAGACTCAAGTAATAGTTAAGAGTGATGATGTTACTAAGGATAATATTGATTATGAGTTTGTGTTAAATACTTTTAATTATGATGAAATAGTTGCTTTTGAAAAGTTTTATGATATGGCTAAAAAAGCAAATATTCCTTACTATATATCTATTAATTCTGATTTTTCTTTTAGTTTTAATGATTCTATTATTATTGGATGCTCAAAAGATAATTTGGAACAAACTTTAGAAGTATTAAATGAGTTCGTTTTAAAAAATGCTGATATACTATTAAAACCTATGAAATTCGTAAAAAATATTGGAAATGCTGTTGGTTTTAGGGAAGTATCACATGAAAATTTAAGTGTATACACTGAAGTTTATAATGCACTTATTAAAGCGATAGATGACACTTTAGCAACATATGGACAAGTTCCTGAAAATGATTTAGATCGTTATAAAAAATTGGATGCTTTCTCATTAAATGATGCTAAGGCAATGTTAATCGAAAATTTAAAGCAAAACTTAATAAATTCTAAATTAGACTTAGAACATTATGGTAGTTTTAAAAAAAGTGAACCCGTAGTTCAAATGGATGAAACAGTAATAAGAGTTCCAAAACCAACAGTTGCATTTGAAGAAACAAAAGATGTTGATTCAGTTGAATCGACTGTAGAAGTTCCTGAGGTTGATTCTAGTGTATTAGCGAATGAAACTGAAATTCCTAAAGTTACTTTTAACGAAACAAATGCTGATGTTTTAGCTCAAGAGCCTCAAGATTCAATAAAACCTGTTGAAAGCGAGAATAAAGAAGTGGATTCTACTGATAAAGCTATTGATGATTTCTTAAACTCTATGATGCCTGATGGTGCTGAATTAAAACAAGAAAGTAATCAATCTATTGAAAATGATAGTTCTTCGATAACTTCTCAAGCTGATTCTACAGTTACTCCTGAAAGTGAACCTAGTAGTTTAACAAATGAAGAACTAGATGCTATTTTAGATAATGCTGCTGAGATTGAACAACAAAAACGTGCGTTTAATGAGAGAGCTAAAAAATATCAATCTATTGTCAGTGAATTAAATCTTTTAAACACTAAGTTAATTTATAATGGTGAAGAAATCAGTTTATTAGATTATCTTGATAAAATAGATGTACTAAATAAAATTCCAGTTGATGCTACTATATCAACGGCAAATGGCAAAAAGTCGGGAGAGGAATTTATCAGAGAATGTGTAATTCCTTATGCATTAAATAAAACCGATAATGATTTAGATTCAATAATGTCTGCTTACGGTGCAAAAATTGTTAAAGAGAAAACTGGTATTCTTTCGAGATTATTTAGATAGTTAAATAGTAAATACCAAAAAATACTTCTTACATATTAAATAGTAGGAGGTATTTTTTATGGAAGAATTTATTGAATTTTTAATAAATAATGGACTTCAATTATTATATTTAGTATTAACAACATTTGTATCTTACTTAACTATAAAAATAAAAAACTTATATAATAAATACGTAACTGATGAAATGAAGAAAAGCGTTACAGAAATATGCGTAAATGCTTGTGAACAATTATATAAAGGAAATGATTCTGAAGAAAAGTACAATTTGGCTTTTAATAATATTAAAACCATGCTTAAAAGTAAAAATATAAAAATGGATGATGAAGAAATAAAGCTAATGATTGAATCATTCTGTCATAATTTTAGGAAGGATGAAAATCATGAGAAGTAAAAAAACTCGTCAAATAATGTTTTTTCAACTTGGGTATTATGATGGAAAATTTGATGGTATTTGGGGTAAGAAAAGCAAAAAAGCAACTTTAGAATTTCAAAAAGATAATGGTTTAAAAGAGGATTCAATTTATGGACCTAAGACAGAAAGAAAACTAAGTCAAGTATATAAAAAGTTTATGACTGGTAATGCAACTGAAGAAGATTTTATTAAAACTGATTATTTTAAAGTAGATGAAATAGCTTGTAATGATCGATGTGGCTATAAAACAATAAAAAAGCAACTTCTTTATAATTTTTATGCATTAAGATATCATTTTAATCAACCAATATATATTTCTAGTGGATGTCGTTGTGAAAAACATAATAAAAGAGTAGGAGGAGCTAAGACTAGTCGTCATTTTAATAAAGAAAAAGGAACTAAGGCAATAGATTTTTATAATAATAAAACTAAGAAACTTTCATATAGAAAAAAAGTAATAGATTTTTGGATAAATTACATTCCTAATAGCCGTTATGGGTATTGTAATAATTATAGTAATTTAAATGGTGTTAAGCGCAAGAAAAAAGTTTCGACTATGGGTAATTCTATACATTTGGATATTAAGTAAAAAAATTAACAAATGGTGAATCCTTATGTTATAATATTAATGCTTATGAAGGAAGGTAGTTTTGGTGAGAGTACAATTAGTAGAAAAATTAGATTATGATAAATTAGAAAAGAGAATAGATAAATATATAGAAGACGCTATAAATAGTAATAGACAATTTACTCAAAGTTTAGATCAATTAGTAACTATTGGTTTAAGTGAAGATTCTATAAATGAGATGGTATTTAATATTGTTAAAACATTAGAAGAAGATACATACATTAGTGGAAAAATCACTAAGTTTATAAAAGAATTATTGTATTCATTTAGAAATTCAAAGGAAAATTTAGGTGAAAAAGTTAGAAGTTTAAAAACACAAATTCAAGAAGACAATGTACGTCTTATAGCTTTAAGAAATTCTACAATAAAGGATATAAAAGAAATAGAATTAAGTCAAAGAACTAATATTGGTTTATCATTATATAAATTTCAAATGAATGCTAAAAGTATTGAGGATATAGTTTCTGAATTTAGTGCAAATGGACTGGAAACTAATACAAAAATTGTTGAACATATTTTTAAAGATGGTGAAAAACCTTTAGTATTCCCTGATAATTATGTCTTTGAAGTATCGAGTGTTTCTAATTTAGTAAAAAATGTTTTACAACAAGAAAAAGTTGGAGTTATTTCTTCGAATAACATACTAGGTAGTTTTTATATTCCAAACTTTCATGACAAGGATGGAAAAGTTTTACCTAATAATGATGAACTAAAACAACATTATATTAAACATGTAGATGCTTTAAATGATAGGTTTCTTTACTTATCTGCAAATGGAATTTCTATAAATGATGCAAAAAATGTACTTCCATGTGGCAGTTTAACTAATCTTGTTTTTAGTGTTGACGCTATGGAATTAAAAGATTTAATTATTAAACTTATTAAAACAAAATATGCAAGTATTCAAGAGTTATATGTATTTGGTAGACGCTTATATGAAATAGCTAAAGAAAAAGTTCCATTTATTGTTGCTGAAATAGATGATTTTGTTCCTACATTAGATGAAGATTTTGTTTTCATGGACGAAGTTGTGGAACAAATAGAAGACAAAGATAAAGAAGATGTTGTTGATATCAAATCGTCTACTAATAATATAGATGATACTATTTTAATATCTTCTATTATGAATAGATATCAATACAGTTATAAAAAAGCAAAAGAAGTATATAATGAGTTAGTAGTAACTGTTCCAAACTTCAAGAAGAAACTTATGAAAGCAATTATCTCTTCAAATGATGTTGAACTTGAAACTGTAATGTTTAATATTAATGCAAGTATATCTCTTAATGCTTTAGATAAATTAAGTGCCTATGCAGACATTTTACCATGTGATATTTCATCAAGTGACTTAACATCTTTTAAAACTCCTTCAAGTATAATGTGTGGAGAACGTTTATCTAAAGAATATGATAATGCCTTTAAATGCAACATTGAATTATGTAATATGTTTGAACAAAAATATGGTGTTCGTAAAGAAGATTTAGTATATTTTGTAATGAATGGAAATATGATAAATACTTTGATGCATTTTAATGGAAAAAGTTTAAGAGATTTTGTTATATCTTGTGAAAAAAACAATACTGATTTAGAATTAAAAAAGTTTGCTAAAAATATCTGTTATGAATTAAATAGATTAGAAGGAGCAGTTTTATATTCTGCAACTCTTGAAAGTCAATCAGGTTATTTAAGACAAATTGAAGATGAAGAACCTCAAAGACTATTAGAGTTAAAATAAAAAATGGAAGGTGAAAAATGTCTAAAGATAGTAATAATAACTTTAAATTAAATGTTAAAAATACTTGGAAATATATAAAACAGGCAAAATGGAATCTATTTGGATATGGATTAGTAAGTGTTTTTGAAGCAATAGTAAGTGCTATATTGCCACTTTTATTAGCAAAAGTAATTTTAAATATAACAAATGGAGCAATTAAGCAGCTAATATATGCTTCTTTGGCGGTATTTTGTATTAATTTAATATTATATTTGGCATACTTTTTTAAAGGCTTCTTTTATCAAAGAATATATCAAAAAACTTTAGTCGGTATTCAAAAATCTATTGCTAGGGAAATACTTAATTTGGAGGTTCAAGAAATAGATAAGAACACTTCAGGATTATTTATAGATAGACTTAATAAAGATACAACTGATATAGCTGGTTTATTTATGGAATATACTTATTGGCTATCATATATTTTAACTAATGTTGGTATACTAGTTACTTTATTTATTCTTAATAGGTATATGTTTGTATATGGTCTTATCACAGCAATAGTTGTATATTTAATTGATAGAAGGCGTTTATCTAAACAATATGAAGTTCAGAAAGAATTAAAAGTGTTGCAAGAAAGCAAAACTGGATTTACAAGTGAACTTGTAAGAGGAATAAGGGATGTTAAAGTTTTAAATGCAAATGATATGATTTTAAAACAAACTACTGAAAAAATAGAAGAGGTTACTAAAGAACAACTTCATATAATGAATATAAGAAATCTTTATGGGTATATTGAAAATAATGTAAGAAATATTTTTGATTTGGGATTTATCTTTTTAGGATGTTTCTTATATAGTAAGAATATGCTTCAAGCTGCTACTTTTGTAATATTATTCAATTATCAATCTAGAGTAAAAAATTTATTTAATGGTATAGCTCAAATTACAGAATATAATAGAAAGTTCAATGTTGCAGCTACTAGAGTTTTTGAAGTAATTGAGGATGAAAAGTTTAAAAAAGAAAAATTTGGTAATATTGAAATTAAGAGATTAGATGGTGATATTAAATTTGTTGATGTTACATTTAGTTATGATAAAACCAAGGTCCTTAAAAATATGAGTTTTGAAGTAAAACCAAATGAAAGAGTTGCTTTTGTTGGAAAGAGTGGAGCTGGAAAAACTACTATATTTAACTTGATAACAAAATTATATACTTCAGATGGTGGCCATATATTATTGGATGGAAATGACATAAACGAGTTAACTTGTTCAACTATTAGAAATAATATGTCAATTATAACTCAAAATCCTTATATTTTTAATTTCTCAATAAAGGATAATCTTTTGTTAGCGAAAGAAAATGCAAGCATGAAAGAAATCAGGAAAGCTTGTAAGCTTGCATGCATTGATGATTTTATTATGTCCTTACCTGAAAAGTATGAAACAAAAGTTGGAGAAAATGGAGTTATATTAAGTGGTGGACAAAAGCAAAGAATCGCGATTGCCAGAGCTTTATTAATGAAAACCGAAATAATTTTATTTGATGAAGCAACAAGCGCATTAGATAATGAAACTCAAAGTCAAATTCAAGAAGCAATAAATAATTTAAAGGGTGAATATACTATATTAATTGTAGCTCATAGACTTTCAACAGTCATAGATTCCGATCGAATATTTGTTGTTTCTCATGGAAAGATTATAGATAATGGTACACATAAAGAATTATTAAAAAGATGTGATATTTATAAAAATCTTTATAATAAGGATTTGTCTAAAATTGGTTAAGACTGATTATTCAGTCTTTTTGTTTTATGATATAATGTTTGAAGACACGATTAATATAGGAGTGATATGTAGTATGAAAATGATAGTTTTTGATTTAGATGGTACTTTATTAAGAAGTAATAAAACTATAAGTGATAGAAGTAGAATTTATTTAAAAGATTTGAAAGAACAAGGATATGTAACTGTTATTGCAACTGGAAGAATGTATGAATCTATGAAAGATGTTGTTAAAGATTTTGAGTTTGTTGATTATATTATTACTGATGCTGGTGCAACGTGTTATGATGCAAGAGATTCTAAAATCGTTTTTGCAAATCCAATAGATTTTGAAATAACTAAGAAATTAGAACAATATTATTCTGAAAGGTGCGATTATATAGATATTTGTACTAAAGAAAAAGTTTATACGTATACAAAAAATAATAGAAAACCTACTGATTATTATATAGAAATTGAACCTGATTGGGATTCTATTTTTGAAAAATGCAGTGATATAAATCATATTTCAATCGCGATGACTGCAAATGAATATGTTAAAGACATTTATGATAAGTTAAATAAACAATTTTTAGATTTAAATATCTTTATTATGCAAGATTCTTATTCTAATGAGCAGTGGATTGAAATATCTAAAAAAGGTGTTTCTAAATATGGTGCAATTTCTAGATTAGCTGATATCTTAAATATTGATAATGAAAATATTATTGCTTTTGGTGATGGTTTAAATGATTTAGATATGATAAAAAATTGTGGTGTTGGAGTTGCTTTAAAAAATGCTTTACCTGAAGTAAAAGACTTAGCTGATTATGTTACAAAATATGATCATGATGATGATGGAGTTATTGAATTCTTAAAAGAATATTTAAATAATGAATAATTATACAAATACAAGAGTATTATAATCCAATGTTTTCTTGTTTTACTGTATATAAAATGATAAAATACAAATAATTAAAAAGGAGGTATTTATGTTTAAATTAGTTTCTAAGTATCAACCAAATGGTGATCAACCTGAAGCTATTAAAGAACTTGTAGATGGTGTAAATGCTGGTGTACGTGATCAAGTCCTTTTGGGGGCAACAGGAACAGGTAAAACATTTACAATTGCTAATGTAATTGCAAAAACGAATCGTCCAACTTTGGTTTTAGCTCATAATAAAACTTTAGCAGGACAACTTTATTCAGAATTAAAAGAATTATTTCCTGAAAATCATGTAGAATACTTTGTATATTATTATGATGTTAGCACTTTTCCTATGTTATTTAGTATTGATAAATCCATAAAAATAGGACTAAATAAAACAAAATGGACTAGATAATACTGAATATAAAAATAGAATTTGTGGCTTTCATTCGTTCCCAATAATAATTGCAAAATTAACTTACTATTATTACATTGGTATAATAAAAATAACAAATGTGTCGTGATTACTATGATAAGTATGATATACTTATCTATCAAAGGGTAAAAAAGCAATTTATGTAAAATTACTTTAATATTATGAGTTATAAAATTATTATAGAGGTATATGTCATTTTTTGATAGATATAAAATGAAACTTTTATAAAAAATATACCTAAATAAGAGGTGTATAATAAAAATATGGAAAAATCATTGAAAAATAAAGAAAAAATAAGTGGTAGTGTATGAAAATATTTACACTACCACTATAAAAAGAAGGAGAGTATATGGAAAAAGAAAAGTTTATGTCATCGGTCTATTTAATAATTAAAAATGAAAGAAAACAAATTTTATTACAAAGAAGACAAGGAACTAAATTGTGGCCAGGTTTTTTAGCGTTACCTGCAGGTCACATAGATGAAGGTGAAAATGCTTATGATGCTATTATTCGTGAGGCAAAAGAAGAACTAGGCATAGAAATATCAATAGATAATATAATTGATACATTTGTAGTTAATAGGCGTAATAAATCCTTATTACCTTATTATGATGTATATTTTGAAATAAATAATTATATTGGAGAAATTGGAATAAGATAACCAGAGAAATGTTCGGAATTGGTATGGAGTGATATAAATAACTTGCCGGAAGATATGATAGATTTTGAAATTGAGGCTATTAAAAACAATCAAAAGGGAATTAAATTTAGCACAATTGATACAGATAATGAAAAAAAATGGTTTTAAAAAAGCACCAAAATTGTAAAATGTAACCTATAAAGAGGACAAAATAAAAAAGCCAATCCTCTTAATAGGTTTTTATTATGTCTAGATGTATAATATAAGAAAGTGGTGATGATTATGTCAAAAATATTATTTACAGATATTCAAATACAAAAATTAAGAAAAAACAAATGGATTAAAAATATTACTAGTAAAAGAATTACTTATACTGATGATTTTAAAATAAAATTAGTTAAAGAATGTGAAGATTATAAAAAATTTCCTAGAAATGTTTTTGAAGAATGTGGAATTCATACAGAAATAGTTGGTGATACGAGAATACATAGTTGTGCTAAAAGATGGAGAAAACAATATAAAAATACAGGAGAAGTAAAAGATACTAGAAAAGGATCATCTGGTAGGCCCTTAAAACGTGAACTATCCGATAAAGAAAAATTAGAACGTGCAGAAGCTAGAATTAAATTACTTGAGGCTGAGAATGAATTATTAAAAAAAAACGAATTGATAGAAATGGGACTTTTAACAGATATCAAATCAATATCAAATTTGAAGTAATTAAATATGTTATAAATAAATATCAATTAAAAGGTATGACAACTTATTTATGCAACTGTATAGGTGTTTCTAAATCCGGATATTATACCTATTTAAGTAATGAGAATAAGAGAATAGAAAAAGAGAAAAAAGATAAAGAAGATTTTGAGTGGATATTAAAGGCATATAAATTTAAAAAACGAAAAAAAGGTTCAAGACAAATAAAAATGGTTTTAGATAATGAATTTAATATTCATTTCAACTTAAAGAAAATAAGAAGATTAATGAAAAAATACGGATTAAAATGTCCAATAAGACAAGCCAATCCATATAGAAGAATGATGAAAGCAACACAAGAACATACAACGTGCGACAATTTAGTAAATAGAATTTTTAAAACAGGAATACCTTATAATATTTTACTAATAGATATAACATATTTATTTTATGGAAATAATAAAAAATGTTATTTATCTACTATAAAAGATGCAGAGACAAACGAAATTCTTGCTTATTATATAAGTGAAAATATGACATTGGATATATCTTTAGAAACAATAAAAAAACTTCATAGAAAAAGAAAGTTAATGTTATCTGAAAAAGTTATTATTCATTCAGATCAAGGAGTGCATTATACAAGTTCTAAATTTCATAACTTGTTAAAAAAATATAACATTCAACAATCAATGTCAAGAAAAGGAAATAGTATGGATAATGGAATGATGGAAAACTTCTTTGGTTTACTTAAAACAGAAATGTTTTATGATCAAGAAGATAAATATAAAAATATAGATGAATTAATTTTAGCGATAGATGACTATATTAATTACTACAATTATGATAGAATTAAATTAAAATTAAAAGGATTGTCTCCTGTAAATTACAGGTTACAATCCTCTAATTAGAAACTAAAAATAAACTGTCCAATTTTTGGGGGTCAGTTCACTGTTCAATACAGAAATCATCTTTTAGAATCCATTACTTAATTAGACTTTTTTTATTTAGTCCTTGACAAAGGGTTCATTTTACTTTTTGACTAGACTTTTTTTTTGGAAAAATATATATTATAATCTAATTGTAGATGTGCGAAAAAGCATATCAAAATATTATGTTATAAATCTAGACAGATTTTTCATAATAAACTTGAGGTGAGTATATTGAATATCTATGATTTAAAGGTGCTAAAAAATAGATCAAAATCATATTATAAAAATTGTGAGAAAGAATTGTTAGACGTGTATGAAATAACTATTGATAATTACAATGTAGGGGTAATGATGAACTATATTATTGATAAAAATGTCTATGAAATTTATTGCTTTATACAGGATAAAAAGAGCATAGCATCTGGTTTAGAAAACAAACTAATAAAAAGTAAAATAATGTCAAAAATATACTTTTATTATTTGAAAAAATGTATAGAAAATAGAGGATTAAAATTTTTTTTTAACTTGTAAGGGTATAAAAAGTGCCACAAAATACACCATAAAGTGTACTATAAAATTTACACAATTTAGGGGATTTACAATTCTTTTGGATGATGTATAATGTAGTAAAATGAATTAATTGTCTGTTGAGAACGATTAGTTCATTTTTTTATGTTTGAAGAGGTGATGCTTAATGATTGTTTTAATCTTGATTAATTATTAATTGAAAGGAATGGTATTAATGTTAAATCCAGTACTATATATAAAAATTACTACCTTAAATAATTTAAATACTAATAAACTAATACTTTTTATTGAAAATGAAAATCATAATGAAAATAAAAAAGTCGCTATCAATCTAACTTATCCACTTGAAATAATTAATGGAATAAGTGATGAATTAATAATACCAGTCTTTCAAAATGGAATAATTAATCAAGCATATATAAAAAGATTAATTTTTAAAGAAGAAACTAATAAAGAAGAAATAATAAAAGAATATTTGGAAATCCCAAATATTCTTTTATTTAAAGGGGTTAATTATATAAAAACTAATTGTAAAAAAATAAAAATAGAAATGGAGAATAATAATGAATTCAAGTGACGAAAAGTTTTATAATGATTGTTTTACGGAGATAGAAGAGGGGAAAGTAAATGCTGAATTTAATAAAACAACGATGAAATGTTTTGATTAAAAAGATAATAAATTTAGTATGGATTGTGAAGGTAATTTAGTAGTTAATTCTATAATTACTAGAGAAGAAAATAATACATCTTTCTCTATTGACAGTGTTTATCCAATTGGATCTATATACATGAATGTCAGTGCTACAGATCCAGGTACCTTATTTGGAGGAACTTGGGAACAAATCAAAGGTAGATTTTTACTAGGATGTGGTAATAATGGTGATGGTGTCAACTATGAAGTTAGTTCAATTGGTGGTGAAGCAACCCACACATTAAATGTAAATGAAATTCCTAATCATAATCATTCCATAAATCTTACAACAACAGATAATGGGATTCATACTCACAATCTTAGAAGAGATTTAGGTGGTAACGAGTTTGGTATTGGTGGAGGTACTGGTGTAGGAAACTCATTAAATGGTACATGGTCAAATACATCTATCTGGCCAAATTCTATAGGAGCTGGTCCTGCCGGAAATCATTATCACTTTGTTAGTGGAAACACAGGAGAAACAGGTGGAAACTTAGCACATAATAATATGCCACCATATCTTGCAGTATATATTTGGAAAAGAGTAGCTTAGAAAGGAATAATATGAACACAAACGATGAAAAGTTTTATAATGATTGTTTTACGGAGATAGAAGAGGGGAAAGTAAATGCTGAATTTAATAAAACAACGATGAAATGTTTTGATTAAAAAGATAATAAATTTAGTATGGATTGTGAAGGTAATTTAGTAGTTAATTCTATAATTACTAGAGAAACAAACAATCTAAAAACAAACTTTGATGCCATTTATCCTGTTGGGGCAATTTATATGTCTATGGTAGAAACAAATCCCAGTATTTTATTTGGAGGAACCTGGGAACAAATAGAAGATAAGTTTTTACTTAGTGCGGGTTCAATATATGAAAGTGGAACTACTGGTGGTTCCGTAAGTCACAATCATGTAACTGGCAATTGTTCTTTGACAATTGAACAAATGCCACAACATAATCATCAATTGATAAAAAATGTTCCATATGGTATGCCCTATAATGATACCGAGGAATTACCTATGGGTGCTGGTGGACCTATTCGTTACCAAGAAAGTTACAGTCCTTTCCTTATAGGACATACAGGAGGAAATCAACCTCACAACCACGGAAATACTGGTAATTCAGATAATATGCCACCATATCTTGTTGTATACGTTTGGAAACGTGTAGCATAGAAAGGAAAAAATATGAATACAAATGAAGAAAAATTTTATAACAATTGCTTTACAGAGATAGAAGAGGGAAAAGTAAACTCTAAATTTAATAAAACTACAATGAAATGTTTTGATTCGGAAGATAATAAATTCAGTATGGGTTGTGAAGGTAACTTAGTAGTTAATTCAATAATTACGATGGAAGCAAATAATCTAGAAACAGATTTTGATGCAATCTATCCTATTGGATCATTTTATTTTACGGCGTCAAATGTTAATCCAAGTACTTTATTTGGCGGGTCTTGGGAACAAATAAAAGACAAATTTATACTTAGTTGCGGGGATAAATATTCAAATGGTTCTACAGGTGGAGAAGAAAATCACACATTAAATATTGATGAAATGCCTAATCATAATCATACTATTATATCTAATATTGTTCATGGAGATGGGCCAATAGTAAATCATGAAATATTAAATGCAGGTATATTTGCAGAAGAGGGAAGAAATAGATTCTATTCTGACTGTTACGGTACAGGAAGAAATCAACCACATAATAATATGCCACCATATCTTGCAGTATATGTTTGGAAGATAATAGCTTAGAAAGGAAAGAAAAATTATGAAAGAATTAGTAAACTTAAGAAAAGAAAAGGAAAAGCATTATTTAAATGAAGATGGCACAATTACAGCATATATGTTCAATGAAGACATTCATTATTTAGATAATGGAGAATATAAAGAAATTGATAATTCACTAATAGAAGAAAGTGAATATATTACTAATAAAAATAACGATTTTAAGATTAAATTATTTAAAAACAGATATTTGGTTAATATTGATTTAGATCATAATGGTTACCTAAATATAACATTAAAAAATGGTCTTGGGGTATATTCAAAATTAAATGATAATGAAATAATATATGAAAAAGTATTACCTAATGTAGATTTCCATTATTTAATTCATGGTAAATCATTAAAAGAAAACATTTATTTAAAAGAAAAAATAAATACAAGTATTATATTTAATATAGAGACTAATTTAAAATTAGTATTGGAAAATAATAAAGTATTAGCTAAGAATAATAATAAAATTGTTTATACATTTGAGCCACCATTTATGGTTGATAGAAACAATAATACAAATAGCAATTGTAGTTATAAATTAAAGAGAACAGATAATAATTATGAATTAGAACTCAATCTAGATCAAGGTTATTTAAATACTGCCAACTATCCTGTTATAGTTGATCCAACGATAATCGGAGCTGAACTAGGAGTATATGATACATTCATTTATCCTAATGATACAAATGTTGAAAGAAATAACCTAGATTATTTAAAAATCGGGGTTGATAGCAATAACATATGTTACAGATCATTAATAAAATTTGATTTACCAACTTTAGCTACTGGCTCTGAAGTAATTGGAGCAAATGCTGTATTAACTTCCCATAAATGTGATTACAAAGCAGCTGATTATGTACATGATAAAGTTAGTATACATCAAATTACAACACCATGGAGTGAGCAAAATGCTAACTGGGAGTCATTACATGATAAATATAACCCTTATATTGAGGGTATTACCGAATTACTGAGAACAGAAACGCAAATAGAAAATAGTGAATTAATCTTAGTAGCTAAATATAACTACATTGATATTACTAATCTTGTAAAAAAGTGGTATTCTGGCGAAGAAAATAACGGATTTATGTTAAAGTTTTACAATGAGGTATACAATGAAAACTGCAGTGAATATTATATGTTTTCAAAAAATAATACAATGAGTGAAGATCCTAAGCCTGCTTTAGTAATTACGTATAGAAATCAAAATGGAATTAATGATTATATGACATACAATGATATTACTTCAACTTCATATAATTGCTTTATTAACAACTACAATGGGAATATTACAAATATTTTTCCTATAGCTGAATTAGAAAATCAGAATGATTCTATATCTTTAAATTTAATCTATAATACAAACGACGTATTGTTAAATGAATATGGAATTAGTAATTTAGGTGTCGCTAAGGGGTGGAAATTTAATTTTGAGCAAAGATTATACATTGAAACTATTTCAGAAAAAGAATATTTAAAATACTTAGATAATACAGGAACTATTCATTATTTTTGTAAGGATAATGAAAGTGAAAAATACAAAGATGAAGATGGACTAAATTTAACTATTTACGAGGAAAATGGTTTTTACTTTATGTTAGATTTAGATAAAAATAAATATAAATTTGGCAAACTAGAATCAAATCAAAATTACTTTACCTTATTATCTATGGTAGATAGAAATAATATAGAAACTACTTTTTCTTATGAATCATTAAAACTAACAAGTATTAATAATGAGAAATTAGGAAACATTAGTATTTCTTACAACGAAACTGGAGTAACAGTGACACGATTAGGAAAAAATAATACATTAAAGATAGAAAATGATAAATTGACAAAAATTGAATTTCCTGAATACAATGTTTATTTTGAATATAATGAAAATGATTGTGTTAAATGTATTACTGATGTTGATAATACAAAGTATTCTTTTGAATATTACGATAAGTCATTTAAAATAAAAAAAGTATTTCAACTTGGTTCTAATGGAAGCGAAGGTAGATTTTTGAGTTTTCAATATAGATTTAATACAACATCTGTTGTGGATGAAATTGGAAAAAAATATGTTTATATTTTTAATAATCTAGGGAAAACGATTAGTACAGTTGCGTATTCTAATGGTAATAACTTAAAAGATAGTTTTGGTTTCAGTTCAGAATACATTGAAAATAGTATAGGAAATACTAATAACAAGAAGAAATCTCAAACTATGCCATTAAAATATATAAATAATTTATTGAACTATGGAGATTTTTCAAATAATAATAGAAATTTCTCAATTGGGGATTGTTTATTAGAAGCAAATGAATATGGTGAAAATAGATTAAAAGTTGAAATAGGGGAACAAAATGTATTTAATTTTACTCCAGAAGAAGCTGGTTACTATACAGTAAGCTTCAGTTTAAAGAGTAATTCATTGCATGATATTCCTGTAAGATTGTATACAATTGTGGATGAAATGAGCGTTCAGAAAGATGGTTTTTCAATCCAAAAAGAAGAAGTAAAAAATGAGTATGTAATGTATTCTACAACTGGATATTTCAATGATGGAGAAACAATATATTTAGATTTATATATGATTGAGGCTTATGATACATACATAAGATATTTCCAATTAGAAAAAGGAAAAATTGCTAATATGCAAAATTTAGTAACAAACTCAGACTTTAGTTATTCTTTAACAGATTGGAATATTTCAGGTTTCAGTTCGGATGATGGACAAGAACTAACAAACTATTATGAAGTTGTAAATATTTCTCCAAATGAAGCAGCATTAAAAATAAAATCTAATCCAGATGGAAGTATATCATTGTTTAAAAATTTCGATATTCCTGGAAAAAAGGGAGATGTATATTACTTATCTTTCTGGTATAAAAATGAAGGATATAGAGAAGATAGCGACAACTATGTTGGGAATTCAGCTAATATATATGTTTCTATAATGTTAATGAAGAGGAAGGTTCGGAACCATATATAATAAAACTAAATAAAAATCCGGATGAATGGCAATTTTTTAGTTCGACTTTTGTAGCGGAAACAGATTATGATTCGTTTTCTTTAAATATAGTATCTCAATTTGAAGCAAATAATTTATATGTTACAAATTTCACATTAGTTAAAGAATTTGGAGAAGTTTTAATAAAATATGATGCTGAAGGAAATATTATATCTATGAGTGATTACAAAACGTTGTCAGATGAAAATGAGTATCAAGATAATAATCTTATTTCAACTATAACTAAAAAGAAACAAATTATAGGGTATGAGTACAACAATAATAATGATCTGATTGCTGGATATAGTGATTCGGGCATTGATAAAAGACATTATTATGATAGTTTTGGCAATGAAATAAAAACAGTGATATGCAGTCATAATAAAGATGATTTAAATATTTCAGGAAACTATAATATTAGACTCTATGGTTACGAAAAATACTTAAGTTATAATCCTGAAACAAAAAAGATTATTATAAAAGATTATGAATGTAATAAAAATGTATTTAAAATATCTAAGGAAAATCAATACAAAATAAGTCCAATTATAATAGACAATTATTTTATAAATACTATTAATAATGAATTGTATTTAGCAAAAACTCCTTTTGAATTTGATTTGGAATTAAATAATGATCATTCATTCAAGTTTAAGTGTAATATAAATTCTAATGATAAATACGTTAGAGTTGATGATGACAACAATGTTATTCTAACGGAAAACGAAAAAGAAGCTTCTAGATTTTATTTAGAAGATATTAATAATGAAAAGGTTATTAAAAGTGAGATAAAATATTCAGAAGATGGTAAAGAAATAATAGCTTATGTTGATGCATTAGGGAATAAAATATTGTTCGATTATGACGAAGAAACAGGAATGAAAAAGTCAGTAATTAAAAACAATCAAATAACAAGTTATAAATATAATGATAATTACAAAGTTTCTGAAATTGAACTTAATAATCGAAAGATAGTATTTGAGTATAATGAAAAAAATTTGATATCAAATATTATTACAAATAATACTAAATATCACTTTGATTATGATGAATTTTTTAGGAAGAATAAAATATTCATTAATGATCAATTATTCTTAGAACATGAATACTCGGTTAATAATGGAAATCTAAATAAGACCACATATTCAAATGGAAAAGTTATTGAATATGAGTATGATGATTTCGATAGAATAACAAGAATAATTTTTGAAGATTATGACCAAAAGTATTATTATAATAACAAAGGCAAAATTGGAAGAATTGAAAAGGGAAATACTATTTATAATTATCAATATGATTTTTATGATCGAGTAGTAAGAAACTCTATTAAAGAAGATGGACAAGTAAAAGATTTTAGAATAACGAGTAAGTATGACAATGCAGGTAATCTAACAAAGAAAAATTATTCATTTGAAAATAAAAATAGAGATATTATATATAATCATAATTCTCACAATATCATTGAAAGTATTGATTTTGGAGATTTTCAAGAAAACAATATATATGATTATCTTGGAAGATTAACAAAAAAAACAATTAATGATATAACATATGAATATTCTTACTTATCCAGCGGAAATAATACATCTATGTTTGTAAAAAATTATTTAATTAACGAAGAAAAATATGAATATAAATATGACAATAATTATAATATTATTGAAGTTAAGAAAGATGGAGATGTTGTTAACTCATATACGTATGATGCATTAAATGAATTAATATGCGAGGTTGATTATAATAATGAATATAAAATCACGTATAGCTATGATACTAATGGAAATATGTTGCAAAAAAGTAGATACGATTTAAATGATAATATAATTGAAACAAATACTTTTGAATATAGTCATTCATATTTGAAGAATGCTTTAACTTCTTTTGATGGCAAAGTTATTGAATATGATAGTATTGGAAATCCAATAAGTATAGACAATTATAGTTTGATTTGGAAAAATGGAAATCAATTAACTTCTATTTATAACGATGAAAATACGATTGAATATAGTTATAATATTAATAGTTTAAGAGAAAAGAAAATAATTAATAATGTTGAAACAAAATATTATTATGACGATAATGACTTAATCGCAGAGATATCGAACAGTCAGATATTATATTTTATTCGTGATGAATTTAAAAAGTTAGTTGGATTTGAACTAAATAATACCAGATATTTCTATAAAAAAAATATTATGGATGATATTATAGGTATAATAGATTCTAATGGGGAACAAATTGCAAATTATCAGTATGACGCTTGGGGAAATATAATTTCTATAAAAGATAAAAATGGAGATATAATAAATGATAGCTCGCATGTAGCTTACATAAATCCGTTTAGATATAGAAGTTACTATTATGATGAAGAAACAGGTTTTTATTATTTAAATGAAAGATATTATAGTCCTCAACTATATAGATTCTTAAATCAGGATACATTCATAGGAGCAGGGCAAGATATACTAAGTTATAATACTTATATATATTGTAGCAATAATCCAGTATTCTATTCAGACTCAAAAGGTAATTTTGGGTTAGGTGTCTTAATAGCAGGGACAGTTATTGGAGGAGCACTTATAGGAGCCGGCAGTGTATTAGTAAGTGATGTTGTAAAAAGTGTGAAAAAAGGAAAATTAGATTTTTCATCTCCTGCTGACTATATTGGTTCTGCTGTTGGAGGATCTGTATCTGCAAGTATTAGTGTTTTTGCTAAAGCTCCTATAACAGGCACTGCTGTAGGAACTATTGTAAAAAATGTTACAACTAGTGCAATAAAAGGAGAAAAAATAAAAAGTAGTAAATGGGCAAAAAAGACAACGGAAGACACATTGGTTTCAGTAATAACAGCAGGAGTTACTAATAAGGTAAAAATAAATGGATTTAACAATTCATCTCGGAGTTCTTTTGATACAGTATTTAAAAGAGGGGTTACTAATACAACAAGAAATAGTTATCAAATGAGTTTTAAGGTTGCGGGAAAAGGCTTTGCGACAGAGGCATTTTCTTCAGCTGTGTCAATACCAGTAGAAAATGGAGTGCAATATACATTATCACATTTACCTGATGATAAGAGCAATGATATGACACAAAAATATTACAATCCATTACTTGAAAATAATAAGTATTCTAATTTACTTGATAAGTCAGTAAATTATTGTCCTATTGAGTCATTACAATAAATTAATTAAAAAATAGTAGATTATGATATACTATACATATATGGTATAAAAAATAAAATTAATATATTATTCCCATAAAACAATTATTTGGAATAATATAAACAGAAAAAGTAAAGATTCTTGTTGGGAGGAATTATGGAAAATTTATTTGATAGTATTATACAAAATGTAGCTTTTTGGGTTATTTTTTGTTCAGTAATCTCGTTTGGATATAAAGTCTCAAAATCAAAAAAAGAAGTTTTTCTAAAAACTAGAAAAGTCAAAGGATATTATACTGCTTCTTCGGATGAATTAACGGCAATCATGTTTGTTATATCCGTTATTGCTTTATTCATAACGATCATATTTGTAATTTGTAACTATCGAGGAGTAACTGATGTCAATGGAAATAATTTAATACATCATATTATTTTGTTTTCATTTCTATTTATTTGTTCTTTCTTGTTATTCTTCTATGGAAAAAGGAGAAAGATTTACTTCAATAAAAAAGAACTAATTGTCTACCCATTGTTAAAAAGGAGAGTATTTATTTCTTATGATGAGATAAATAAGATTATTGTGGCAAAGAATAGAGGGATAGTTTTATTTACAGATAAAGGAAGATATACATTTGATGAATACTATTCAAATAAAAAAAAGTTTATGAAAATATTAGAAGAAAAGAAATTACCAATCATATATACAAAGTATTTTTATAAGAAATAGGATAATTAATATTGAATTATAATGCTTTTAATGAAATTTTGGTGCTATTTTTGAGAAAGGAACTGGCTTATATGGCATATACGTTAAAGAACATAGCTAATTGTCCAATTAAGAGTAAAACTACAGTTAGAGTTACATCAGACTTTGGGAAAAGAAGATTCTATAATAAAATAACTAAACAATATGAAAGTGGCTATCACAATGGTATAGATATCACTGGAGGAAACGAAATCGTTTCCTTTTTAAGTGGTATAGTAACTAGTACAAGAAATAATGTAGAAGGTTACTCTGAAAAGTATAAAACAGGTAATTATGTAACTATTAATCATGGTAATAACTTGTACTCTAGTTATTATCACTTAAAAAAGAACTCCATATGTGTAAAAAAAGGTGATTATATTGAAAAGGACACCAAAATAGGACTTATGGGTTCTACTGGACATGTAACTGGCAAACATTTACACTTTGGAATAAAAAAGAATGGAGTCTGGGTTGATCCTAAAAAATTCTTACTTAATGAAGTTACTATTAGTAAAAACACAAATACAGAAATTATTTACATTGTTAAAAAGGGGGATAACTTAACTAAAATAGCAAAAAAATATAATACTACATGGCAAAGTATTTATAAAAAAAACAAGGAGTTAATTGGTGATAACCCCAATTTAATTAAAATAGGATGGCACTTAAAGATATAATAAATATTAATTTGATTGGTAGTGTATTTATATTTTTAGTAGGCGGTTTAGATAATCTATTTATAACTCTTTTAATTTTTGTTGCACTTGATTATTTAACAGGTGTAATAAAAGCAATATATAAGAAAAAATTAAATAGTAAACTTGGATTAAAAGGTATCTTAAAAAAGTTAGGCTATATTGTTATTGTAGTAGTTGCCACTTTGTTTGATTACTTAATAGGTGATAATACCATGGCGGTAAGATCACTAGTAATATATTTCTTTATATCAAATGAAGCTATTTCAATACTTGAAAATTGGGCAATGATGGGATTACCTCTTCCCAATAAAATATTTCAAGTGTTTGAAAATCTCAAAGACAATGATAAAAAAAGTTGACTAGATAGGCAAAAAGAATTAATATATACAGCGAAATAGTTTTGGAGGTGGTAGTATGATTGATAAAATAGATACGAAAGACTTTTTTGAGCTACCAAGTACAATGTTAAGTAATTCTAAAAATGTTAAATATATTCAACTATTAAGCGAAAAAGCAGTTAACTATTATTATTATACTGATTTAAAAAAAGAATTAGTAAGCATATTTAAAAGATTTAAGGATTCAAAATATATAATACCTTTTTCGGATGACTATAGTCTTAAATCGAATGCTAGTAGTTTGGAAATAAGGAATCCAAATTCAAAAAATGATAAGGTGGGAGATTATGTTGAAAATAAAATAGATTCAAGTATTTGGTCTAAAGATTTTTACAATATTTTAATTCACTTATCCAAAGAATTAACTTTTCAAGAAACAATGTATTTAATTGCCACATTCTTTGATAACATGACTGAAGACGAAGTTTGTGATAAATTAGAAGTTTGCAGAAAAACTTTATATAAAATAAAAAAGAGTTGTTTAGTAAAAATAAAATTAGAATTCGATAAATTTGGCTTAATGAGCTAAAGAAGTGTGGAAACCCACACTTCTTTTTTTTTGAAGAAATTATAAAGAAGTTATAAAGAGTTTATATAGAATTTGATTTGTAACAGATCATATTATAAAATGATTATAATGAGTCATGATAATGAATAGAACATCATTTATTCCCAATATTAGGAATTGATTGCAATACTTATATAAAGTAAGATAGCTATCAACAAAAAAATATTGGAGGTATTATGATGAAAAGAAATGAAGTAAAAGTTATATATAATTACTTAATAATTAACATAGGAGAAAAGCTTTTTTAGTTGCTTTTCTTTTTGTTTGACTCATTTTATTTGGAGGTAAAAATATGAAAATGAAGAAAAGCAAGTATATGAATCAAAGTCTTGTTAAGCAATATCCATTGAATGACTTAAAAGATGTTATTTATATAAGTACGGATATAGTCGAAATTTTTCTTATAGAATTAGAAGAAGGTTTTAACTATGATTCTACATCTATTTGCTCTTATGAAAAAAATATTCTACTTCAATAAGTGGTAAAAGTTCAAAAATAGAATCTCTTTTGATAAAAAATATGTCTACAGAAGATGCAATGAGAAAATTTCTGAATAGTTATTATTCTGCATTGGCATTATTAAATAATTTTGAAAAAATAATTTTTGTAGCAAGTTTTGTTGAAGGACTCACAGATCTTCAGATAATTGAAGAGTATAACACAAATTCAAAAGAAATTAGACGAGCGCGTGACAGTGCAGTAGTAAAGTTTTCAATAAAATCAGGACTCTATAAATTTATAGATGTGGTATATTAAGAAAGGAAAAAATATATGAGACATTACAAAGTGGCAATATATTTTGATGAACATTTGGAAAAAATGGTAATAAATGCCAATAGCAAAGCTGAGGCATTTTTTATTTTGGCAAGAGTTTATCGCAAAAAATTAGAATCAAAAGAAGTAGCAATTATAATTAGAGATTTGACACATGAAGAACTAAAAATATATAAAATTGAGGAGTAATTTATGAGCAAGGAATATTTTATGTATACACTTTTAAATACTATGAGGGACAAGGAGTATATTTCAAAAGAAAAGTATATATCTTTAAAAAGTCAACTATGTAAAAAAGAGTTTGTACATTGGTAATAAAAAAATTAATTTATAAAATTAAATCAAGTTTTACAGATGTATTGTTAAGGAGGGTATCTATGCAAAATAATGATATGAAAATTGTCTATAGTGTCGCAGATATACAAATGCTCCTAGGTATTGGAAAAAGTAAAGCTTATCAGTTTCTAGAAGAAGTATTAAAAGTCAATTTCCATTCATTGTCATAAAAATAGGCAAGTTATATAAAATACCAAAAAGATCTTTTGACGAGTGGGTAAAAGATGGTATGAAAACAAGAAATTGATTTATTGTAAGAGAGGTCAAGTATGGAAGAAAAGGAATACAAAGGAACCATCGCGTTTTTTTAAAAAGTTCTTGGTATCATAGAAAGAAAGAATTAACGACAGATGGGGTAACACATTATGGTAAAGTTGGCGGATTTAAAATCCCAGAAGAGGCAGAACAAAGTTACTATAGTTATCAAAAAAAATATGAAGAGGATTGTGAAAAGATTCTTCCTAAAATTAATGAAGAAATATCTTTAAAAAACTATATTATATATTGGTTTGAAAATGTATTTTCTAAGAATGTAGAAGACACAACTGCAATGATAACTTCTTATGTTGTATACTCATTAATTATTCCTAATATTACGTATGATATAAAAGTAAGGTTAGTGACAACGGAATTTATTAATGAAATACTAGACAGAATAGATAGTTTATGTAAAACTACAGCTAATAAATCTCGAGAAGTATTAAAAATGGTTTTTAAGGCAGCAGTTAAAGATAAAATAACTAATTATAACCCAGTAAATAGTGCTAATGAATATAGACGAGGAAAAGTAAATATAACTGTTTTGTCAAAGGATGAAATAAAGAAATTGTAAAAAGAAACTATTAATAGTAATTGGTATTTAGAAATATTACTAGCACTGTTTTGCGGCCTGCGTAAAGGTGAAATTAGAGGATTAAAATTTATTGATTTCGACTTTGAAAATAAAGTTGTGAGGATAACAAGGCAGCTTTCGTCAAGTTACAAATTAGAATCTAAAACATATAAGATTCTAAATAAAAGTAATATAGAGAAGGAACCGAAGACTCAAAATGGAATTCGATCATTAAAAGTTCCAGAGATAATTATTGATGAGGTATTAAAAAGAAAAGATCTTTATGAAAATTTAAAAAAGAATTATGGAAATGACTTTATAGATAATGGTTATATTTCTTTCCAAATGAATGGTTTGCCACGAGCTGAGAGTTCATTTAATTTATTTCTTTCTAGAACTTGTAAAAAAATATCACTTCCAAAAATATCTGTACATGGACTAAGGCATATGTATGCAACTATATTAATAGAACAAGGAGTATCTCTTGCTAGAATATCTGCATTATTAGGTCATGGATCAATTCATACAACATTTGATTTATATGTTGGTATTATGGAAGAAAAAAGTAAAATACTAGCATTAATGAATAATGCATTTTCTATAAATGGAGAGACAGATGTATAAATCAGTTAAGAAATATATAGATTTTAAGGTGTATTCAGTTACAAGAATCAAAAACAAGTATGGATTTAGGATAGTTTTTACATTATCAGATAATAGTTTATCTGTTAGACAGAAATCTGGATTTTCAACCAAAAAGGAAGCAAATAGATTTAGAGATATTGTGATAATAGAACTATATAATGGTACTTTTGTAATGGATGATAGAGTAACTACTGAAGATTTTATGACTTATTGGTTAGAAGAGTTTATGAAGAAGAAAATAACTAATGATTCATATGATACATATAAAAATGTTATATATAATCATATTAATCCTAAAATAGGGAAAATAAGATTATCAGTGTTAAATAAAAGCCATGTACAGAATCTTTATCAAGAAATATATAAAGAGTCTTTAAGTACAGCTAAACTCTGTAAGACCATTTTAAAAAGTTCATTGAATCAAGCACTGTGTGAAAATTTAGTTAGTAGCAATGTAGCAGAAGATATAAAGTTGCCTAGAAAAGAAGTGATAAAAATCGCTAAACAAAATAAAAATAATTATCGAACTATAAGAATTGATGTAGCAAAAACATTAAATGAAGATCAAATAAGAGTAATTATAGAAAAGAGCAGAGGAACACCAATTCATTTTCAGATTCTTTTTGCAGTTCTAATGGGATTAAGACGTGGTGAAATCAATGGTTTAAAATATTCTGATGTAGATTTAGTTCATAGAAAATTAAAAATACAAAGGCAGCTTGGAAAAATGGCAAATGTTTCTTTAGAAAAATTAAAAAAAGGCGAGTATACTAAGCAAGAAATACCTGTAAAAACTTTTTCTAGCAATCGAGAACTTGATATACCGGATATAGTTTTTGAGGCAATACTAGAAGAAAAAAAGAAGTATGAAAAAAATAAAAAAAGAAGACTTAATGATAAAACAAATCCATTTAAAGATTATGGATTTATTTGTTGCTCTAACTATGGAAATCCTAGAAGTAAATCTTTTCATTTTAAATATTATAAAAAATTACTGGAAGATAATAATTTACCGAATATAAGATTCCATGACTTAAGAAAAAGTTATTGTACGTTACTTTTAAAGAACAATATAAATGATAAAGCTGTTTCAAGTGTTATGGGCCATTCATCATCAATTATTTCAATTGATGTGTATGGTGATAATGAAGAAATTATATCAGATTGTCTTAAAGAATTAGAACCATTTATACAAGAAGTGGTACCAAAAAAAGAAGAGAAAAATGGAGACGAATTTTTAGAAAACATAGAAGATTTAGTGATTTATGAATATGTTACGTGAATGTGCTAAAAATAATAATAACAAAGATTATTAAAAATGGAGAATTCCTTGTAAAATAGGGGATAAAATGGTATTATTATGTATTGAAAAGAGTTATTAAATCTTATTTAGTGTTATTATTTCGAAAAAATAAAATTTGTGACTTTTACTCAATTTCATTCGTCTCCAAGAAAAAAATAGACTATTAACCAATGGCTCGAGACGAATAAAATTGTTGTCGAGACGAAACCCAGGTTAATAGACCACTTTTTAAAAGGTCATAAAAAGGAGGTATTTATGTTTAAATTAGTTTCTAAGTATGAACCAAATGGTGATCAACCTGAAGCTATTAAAGAACTTGTAGATGGTGTAAATGCTGGTGTACGTGATCAAGTCCTTTTGGGGGCAACAGGAACAGGTAAAACATTTACAATTGCTAATGTAATTGCAAAAACGAATCGTCCAACTTTGGTTTTAGCTCATAATAAAACTTTAGCAGGACAACTTTATTCAGAATTAAAAGAATTATTTCCTGAAAATCATGTAGAATACTTTGTATCTTATTACGATTATTATCAGCCTGAAGCATATGTACCTTCAAGTGATACTTATATTGAAAAAGATGCAAGTATTAATGATGAGATTGATGAATTAAGACATTCAGCAACAAGTGCTCTTCTAACTTATGATGATGTTATTGTAGTATCAAGTGTTTCATGTATATATGGAATAGGAGATCCTGATGATTATAAGAATCATATGTTAATACTCACTAAAGGAGATACAATTTCTAGAAATGATCTTTTAAATCGTTTAATTGATATGAATTATGAAAGAAATCAAGTTGATTTTCATAGAGGTACCTTTAGAGCTAATGGGGATACAATTGATATAGTTCCAATAGCTGAAAAGAAAAATGGAATACGTATTGAACTTTTTGGAGATGAAGTTGATAGAATAAGTGAATTTGATATTTTAACGGGTACACTTATAAAATCTAAAAAAAGTGTTACTTTATTTCCAGCAACTCATTTTGTTACTAATAAAGATAAACTTGAAGAAGCATGTAATAGAATTGAAGATGAACTACATAAACGTGAAAAAGAATTGATTGATAACAATAAACTTTTGGAGGAACAACGACTTAGAGAAAGATGTGAATATGATGTAGAGATGCTTCGTGAAACAGGATTTTGTCATGGTATTGAAAACTATTCAAGACATCTTGCTTTAAGAGAAGAAGGAGAAACTCCATCAACATTGATAGATTTTTTCCCTAAAAACTTTTTACTTGTAATAGATGAATCTCACGTAACAGTTCCACAAATAAGAGGTATGTATAATGGGGACAGAATGCGTAAACAAACATTAGTTGATTATGGTTTCCGTTTACCTAGTGCTATGGATAATAGACCACTCAAATTTGATGAATTTAATAAAAAAGTTAATCAAGTAATTTATGTTTCAGCTACTCCAGGTGATTATGAACTTGAACTTGTAAATGGAAAATGTGCTGAACAAATCATTAGACCAACAGGTCTTTTGGATCCAACTATTGAAGTTAAAAAAACTGAAGGTCAAATAGATGACTTAATAAGTGAAATAAAAACTAGGATGGAAAAAAATGAGAGAGTTCTTGTTACTACGCTTACAATAAGAATGGCAGAAGAATTAACATCTTATTTAAAAAGTGTAGGAATAAAAGTTCAGTATCTTCATAGTGAAGTACATACTCTTGAACGACTTAAAATCATAAGAGAACTTCGTATGGGAAAATATGATTGTTTAGTTGGTATCAATCTTTTAAGAGAAGGCATTGATTTACCTGAAGTTTCTCTAATTGCTATAATGGATGCTGATAAACAAGGTTTCTTAAGAAGTGATAGATCACTTATCCAAATAATTGGAAGATGTGCGCGTAATGCCAATGGGCATGTTATAATGTATGCTGATACTATAAGTGAATCGATGGATAAAGCTATAAAAGAAACTGAAAGAAGACGAAGTATTCAAGAAGAGTATAATCGTGTTCATGGAATAATTCCTAAAACAATTGTAAAAGAAATAAAAGAAGTAATCAGTAATACTGACGAAGAAAAGATAGTTGAAAATAAAAAGATGAGTAAAAAGGATAAAGAATTAATTTCTGAAAATATTGAACGTGAGATGAAAGAGGCAGCTAAAAATTTAGATTTCGAACGTGCAATGGAACTTAGAGATATATTGTTTGAACTTAAAAGTCAATAATTCTTTTTTTCTTTGAAATTTTATGGTATTATTTAAATGGAAAAGGGATTGGTATTATGAAAAATGTGAGTTATGAAAATAAGGTTATTTTAAGCTTTATTGATTTTGTATTATTTATTCTTAATTGGTTATCTTTATGTGCGTGTGTAATTTATACAGCACTTACGATTGGTTTTGCCATTATGAATTTAATTGAACATTCAAATGAAATTAGTAATTTCTTTGTGTCAATGGTGTCAGCTGTAACAGGTTATTCCTTCAGTGATGCGTCAGTGTTAATAAGTAGAATTGGTAAAACAAATGCTTTAATTGGAACACTTTTCTTAGGAACAGCAGTTTCTTTGAATAATTCATTTATTTATATGATTTCAACAAGATTAAAAACTTTATTTAATTCATTTACAGCAGGAAATTTATATACTAAAGATAATTTAGAACTTATGGATCAAGTTATTCCACTTTCTTTATTATTAGCAATCGTGTTGCCTATTGTAAAATTCTTTGTAGTAATTTCTGTTGGAATGTTAGATTTCACAAATATAAGTTTATTTGGTTTTATATTCTTGTTTGTATCAATGATTTTAAAAATGTTGATAGAAAGTGGATATGATTTAAAGGTTCAATTAGAAAAGAAAAGTTTGGAACTATCTAACTTAAAAGCTGAAGAAACTGATAAAAAAATTGAAACTTTGAAAGAACAAATTAAACCTGAAAAAGTAAAAAAAGAAAAAACTGATGAAAAAGAAGATAAACCAAAAAAGAGAAGATACTATAATAAAAATAAGAAAACTGCTACAAAAACTAAGTAGTAGTTTTTAATGTAGAATAGAGGTAGTAAAAATGGAACAAATTTATGTTTTTGGTCATAAAAATCCAGACACAGATTCTGTATGTGGAGCAATTGCTTATGCATATTTAAAAAATAAATTAAATTTTAAAGCTATACCTAAGGTTTTAGGTTCGCTTAATAAGGAAACTGAGTACGTTCTTAATTACTTTAATGTTGAAAGACCTGCTTATTTAAATGATGTTAAAATCCAACTTAAAGATGTTAATTATCATAAGAATTTCATGTTAAATGAAAATAAACCTATAATAGATGCTTTTAATGTAATGAATGTTAATGCTATAACTGGTATTCCTTTAGTTGATGATAATAAAAAGTTTAAAGGTTATGTTTCTTTAAAAGAAGTAGCTGCTGATATGATTTACAATGAAAACTTGTTAGTTGATACAGATTTTAGTAACTTGATAAGTGTACTTGATTCTAATGAATACTTAGAATTTGATGAACACATAACTGGTTATGCTCATGCAGCTACATTTGATGATGAAACATTTATAAATAATATAGAATTAGATACAGAATCTATTTTGATAGTTGGAGATAGAGAAAGAATAATTAAATACGCAATTGAAAAAGGTGTTAAATTAATAATTTTAGTTAAAACTAAAAATATTCCTGATAAATTAAAAAAATTAGCAATTGAAAATAAGACTAATATCATTTGTAGTTCAAAGAGTTCGTTTAAAATAGCTCGTGTTTTATGTTTAGCTAATCCTATTAAAACTATAAAAAGAGGTCAAAAGACAGTATATTTTAATGAACTTGATTATTTAAGTTATTTTAAAGATGAAACTAATAAATTAAAACATACTAACTATCCAATTGTAAATAATAGAGGTGTATGTCTTGGAATGCTTAGAGCAATTGAAGCTCATGAGGTAAAGAGAAAAAAGGTTATTTTGGTTGATCATAATATGACTAGTCAATCAGTAGATGGTCTTTATGAATCTGAAATACTTGAAATAATTGATCATCATAATATTGGTGATATTAATACGGCTACACCAATTAATTTTAGAAATATGGCAGTTGGATCCGTTAATACTATAATTTATTTAATGTATGTTGAAAATAATGTTAAGATTCCTTCTAGTATGGCTGGACTTATGTTAAGTGGAATAATATCAGACACACTTCTTTTACAAAGTCCAACAACTACAGAGCTTGATAAAAGTGTTGCTAAAACTTTGGCATCTATAGCAAAAGTTGATTTGAATAAATATGGACTTGATATGCTGGAAAGTGGAGTAGATATAAAAGACTTAACTGCAAATGAAATTGTTTTCAAGGATATGAAAAATTATAAAATAAATGATCATTCTATTGCCATTGGTCAAGTATTTACAACTGATTATAAATTATTTAAAGATCGCGAAAGTGAATTGATTGAAGAATTAAATAGAGTAGCTGCAAATCAAGATTTAGTACTTTGTGCACTTTTTGTGACTAACTTCTTAACTAATGATTCAAATATTTTATACTCAGATAATTCTAAACGTATACTTGAACAAGCATATAATATTGAAGAATTAACTCAAGGAACTTTAATTAAAAATGTAGTTTCAAGAAAGAAACAAATGGTACCTTGTATAATGGATGTTGTAGAACATTTATAGAAAAAGTGAGGATTATTAAATTAGTGATAAATTAATAATCTTTTTTTATTTTAGTAAAGAATCAGTGTCAACATTTTTAAAAAATACAGTTTATGAAATATTTTATGCTATTATAATGGTAAGAAGTATGTAAAGGTGATAATTATGCAAAGTGTTCAGGACTTAGAAGCAAAAATTAAAGAAATAATTAAATATAAAGAACAAACACAAAATTTAGGTTCATATGATAGAGGGAAAATATTGGAATCATATAAAGATTTAATTGGGGAATTTAACTATGGAAGAAGTTCTGCAATCACTTATGAAGAAATTGTAGATAATTTAACCAAAATTGTAAGTATAGAAGATGGAAAAATTGTTATTTCTGGAAATGCAAATGTTTTTGATGGAATATCTATTTCTCGAGAAGGTAACGAATATGGAGATAATTACACTAGCCATGTAATTCCTGAAGAAGATCGTATCTTGGTTCATTGCACTAATTATTTTCCAAATGATGGAATAATTAAAACTTTATATGATGGAAAAAAAGAATTTACTCATCCAATAAAGGTAAATGGAGAAGAAAAGAAGGTTGATTATCGAAATCATCGTAATACAGTTCATTTTGTTGCGAATGGAGTTGTAGGGAATACTAGTGATGGTAACACTTGGGAAAATATGAAATATATTGTATTTGAACCAGCTTCCTTCCATAAAAATCAAATTGTATGCGAAAGTTTTTCTGATACATTTACAAACGGAAGTGTAAAACTAAGTGATAAAGCCATTTTAATGGTGGAAAAAGATGCTTACGATAAATTGACTGAAGAGCAAAAACAAAATTATAATGTTATTCTATATACTGGGAATTTTAGGCAAGCTGTTCAAAATTTATTGGTGTTGGGTAATCAAAAATTAGCTTTAACAAATGCAAATGATCCTATTCATGCACTTTCAATAAATGCTAAAATGGAAGAAAATTTAAATTACAGAGACATGTGTCTTAATTATGTTAATAAGTACGTATTTGATGGTACTTCACGAATGAACATTACTTTAGAACAGTTAGTTGAAGTTATTAATTTATTTAAAGAAAATTATACTGGTTATATTAAAAAATGCTTTACCTATAACGATAAAATTGTGGAAGATCCTTTATTCACGTTTATTTATGGCAGTGGAATTGTTGCTAATGGAGATGGAACATTCTCAATTTTGAGTGAAAAAGAAGTGAGAAATAGATATATACATGATAATTCACCGGTTAGTACGATGGAGGTTAATGATGTAGATTTCCACGAAGCAATTGGGATAAAGGACACTTATGAAAAAACTTTAATACAAAATGAAATAAAACAAAATGAATATAATCAAATGTTGGAAGAATTAGATGAGGCTTATGAGTTAAATGATTTTTTATCTACAAATGTTGGTGAAATAAATTTAATTTCTCAGCCTGCAAGCGAATATCTTAATTACATAAGTGACCAATTAAACAAAAAGATGCCTCTAGGTTTAAAAATAAGGTGTTCTTTAAGACAAATGAATATTTTCTATACAAATGAAGAATATGAACATGTTATTGAGAAAAATAAATTATATGATGAAATAATAGATGGTATAATAATTAAGTTTGATAACAATAAGTCTCTTCTTGAAAATATAAACAATGGAACAAAAAACATGTATGAAATTGTAAGTGATTTAGAAAAGATGAAAGACGCTCCTACTTTATAAAATTACGTAAATATGTGTACTATTTTTGATTGCTATTAATATGATGTTAGTGTAGCAGATTTGCATTTTTTCTGTATTTTTGCTATAATCTTATTCGTGTGGTGCATTATGCTAGTCATTACACTATTTGAAGGTAGGGCTAAAAATCTACCAATTGTACAAATGAGACTTCATGTATTTGCTTCTTCTGCCCAAGTTGGGGTGAATATATGATTTAAAATCTAAGGAAACTTCATAATGGCATATGAAAACCTTCCTTTTATTGCCTCACTTATACAAATAATGATTAACGTACATGATGTGAGTGATTACTAGGGATATTATTTGAAATAGTAATTGCAAAAGCATATAAGGATAGTCACTTATGTTAGGGAAAACCTCTAGCGTGTATATATTATAGGTATTAAAGTGCGGACTAAGTGGTAATCGAGTAGTTAGACCGGCAACGCCTAACTGCTTCATTTAAAACGAAAGTGCTTTAGGGTAACCGAAAGTATGAAAGTAGAGAAATTCAACTCGACCAAAGCCGTAAAATTGATCTATGATATACCATACAACTATACTTTAATTTTTGGGGAAAGCCGGATTAAAGTTTTTTTTTGCAATTTTTTTGATATAATTAGGATAGGTGATAACATGGAAAAGAAATGGATTATTAAAGTTTTTATTTTAATATTTGTTTTATCTGTCTGTTTTAGTTCAATTACTAATGTATTAACATCTTCGTTAAATGATGTGTTTTTAATAATTATTTTATTGTTAGTAATTGGAATTGGTATTTTATTTGATATAATTGGTACTTCAACAATGAGTGCAAATGAAGCATCTTTTCATGCAATTGCAAGCAAAAAGATAAGTGGTGCAAGAGAAGCTATTAATATGCTTAAAAATAAGAATAAAATATCTAGTATATGTAATGATATTGTTGGGGATGTTTGTGGAATTATTTCTGGTGGTTTAGGTGCAGTAATAGCTATATCTTTATCTACTAATACTGGTCTTAATAATGTCATTGTTTCAGTTTTAGTTTCAGCATTTATCTCATCTTTAACTGTTGGTGGAAAAGCAATATTTAAAAGTATTTCTATTAAAAATGCCGATAGTATTATTTTTGGTGTTGGAAAAGTAAAACATTTTTTGAGGTTAAAATAATATGAAAAAGTTTTTTTATCTATTTGTTTTACTTTTCTTTGTTGATCTTATTATGGTTATGACTGGATTTAGTAGCAACTTTGATAATGCTATATCGTTATTTTTTTCAGTACATAATAATGTGACTTTTACAAATACTTTTAAAATTATATCGTTTATTTGTAGTCCAAAATTTATGATTGTTTTAAATGTTTTATTGTTTATTTTTATAATTTTAAAGAAAAAATATAAATTATTAATTATTGTTCTATCAAGTATTTCAAGTGTAATAATTAATAATTTGGTCAAAATAATTGTTAGAAGAGAAAGACCTGATTATTTAAGAATGGTTATGGAAAAGTCATATTCTTTTCCTTCTGGACATGCTATGATATCAGTTTTGTTTTTTGGAAGTATTATTTATTTAGTAAATAAATATAATTTAAAATATAAAAAGTTAATAACTTTTAGTTTATCAACATTTGTATTATTAGTTGGAATATCAAGAATATATTTGGGTGTACATTATTTAACTGATGTTGTTGGGGGATATCTTTTAGGTTTTATTGTTTTATTTTTGATTATTCATTTATTTGAAAGGAAAAAGTTTGTATGAAAGCACTTATAACGGGAGCTTCTAGTGGAATAGGTAAAGATATTGCTTGTATATTAAGCAATCTTGGATATGATTTGATAGTTGTTGCTAGAAGAAAAAATATTTTAAATGAATTAAAAAAGGAAGTTAAAACTAATGTTTTGGTTATTCCTTTAGATTTATCAGAAGAGGATAATCTTGAAACATTATGGAATACTGTTAAAGATGAAGATATTGATATTTTAGTCAACAATGCGGGATTTGGTTTGTTTGGTGAATTTGATAAAACGGATTTGGATACTGAATTTAAAATGATAGATGTTAATATTAAAGCAGTGCACTTTTTAACTAAGAAGTTTTTAATTAAGTTTAAAGAAAAAGATTCAGGTTATATTTTAAATGTTGCATCTTCTGCAGGGTTTATGGCTGGTCCAAAGTTAAGCACATATTATGCAACTAAAAATTATGTTTTAAGACTTACTGAGGCTATATATGAAGAATTAAAGGTTGATAAAAGTAATGTAAAAATATCTTGTTTATGTCCAGGACCTGTTGATACAGAATTCAATAAAGTTGCTCATGGGGAGTTTCATACATCATCTTTATCAAGCGAATATGTTGCTAAGTATGCCGTTAAAGAAATGTTTAAAAATAAATTGTATATTATTCCATCATTTAAAATGAAAGCAGCGGTTTTTCTAACGAGGTTTGTTCCAAGAAAAACACTTCTTAAAATCACTTATAAAATTCAAGATAGGAAGAGTCGTGTTTAACGACTTTTTATATGTAAAGTGCTTTTTTTAAAGCGTTTAAATTAACGATGTTGTGCTATAATTTATTATAGGAGGAAACGTCATGAAATGTGTTAAGATAGTTGGCCCAAGGAAGCTTGAAAGAGCTGAAATGGAATATCCAGAAAAAAAAGATAAAAGAGTAATTATAGATATAGCAAAGGCAGGAATTTGTGGATCTGATATTCATAATTTTGAATCAGGTGAACCAGTTGGTTTAGTTATGGGACATGAATTTGCTGGGGTTGTAGTTGATCCAGGATCAAGAAATGATTTAAAGGTAGGGGATCATGTTACGGCTTTACCAATATCTCCATGTAGAAAATGCTTTGCATGTAAGTCTGGTAATCCTCAATATTGTGCACATACTTGGGAGGATGCTTTAGGACTTGCCCTTACTAATCCAGGTGCTTATTCCGAAAGAATCAGTGTTGATGCATCCTTAGTTTTAAAAATGCCTGAGAGTGTATCTTTTGAAGAAGGGGCAATGGTTGAACCTACAGCAGTTGGACTACATGCTATTCATTTAGCTGACATTAAAGTAGGGGACAAAGTTCTTGTAATTGGTGGTGGAATAATCGGCTTAGTAAGTGCCATGTTTGCTAAAATGGAAGGTGCAAGCTATGTTGTGATTTCTGAAACTAATAAAGAACGAGGAAAAAAAGCCGTTGATTTAAAAGTTGCTGATGAATACTTGGATGCAACTGATGACTTTGTAAATAAATGTTTTAGCAAAACTGGTGATGGTTTTGATATAGTTATTGATTGCTGTGGAAATGATCCTGCAGTTACAAGTGCAATTATGGTTACACGAGCTGGTGGAACTATTGTCTTAGTTGGTGTTTCAACAAAACCTATTACTATTCCAACAGTTGTAAGTGTGTTACATGAACAAACTATAAAGGGTGCGATTGCTTATACTGAAGAAGAGTTTAAAACATGTTTAGCTTTGATTGCTAATAAGCGAATTAATGTTTTGAAATTTGTTGATAAGATAGTATCTTTAGATGAAGTTCAAGATGCATTTGAAGAACTTACTAGCGGTGTAAGTCCTTCTGTTAAAATATTGATTGATCCAAAAAAATAAGAGCTTTTGCTCTTATTTTTGTTGGTTACTTTTTACTTTATTAACTGTTTCAACAAGATTGTCTTTACCAAAAGCGTTTAGTACTTCAATAGGTATTGCAAAAATTATTGTATTTGATTGGTCAGATGAAACATCATTTATAGTTGCAAGTGTTCTTAAATGAAGTGCTCCAGGACTTGAAGCCATGACGTTTGCTGCTTCAGCTAAGTTTTCAGCAGCTTCTTTTTCACCGATTGATTTAGTTATAACGGCTTGTTTTTCTCTTTCAGCTTCAGCAACTTTAGCGATTACTCTTTGCATTTCTTCTGGAAGTTTAACATCTTTAAGTTCAACATTTTCAACTTTAATTCCCCATGGATCAGTAGCTTCATCAATAATATTGCATATTTCTTCAGATATTTTATCTCTTTCAACTAGAAGTTCATCTAACGAAACGGCACCAACTACATTACGCATAGTTGTTTGAGCAAGTTGAGATACGGCATATTGAAATCTTTCAACAGCTATGATTGCTTTAGCAGCATCAAACACTTTGTAATAAATTACTGCATTAATTCTAATTGAAACATTATCTTTAGTAATTGCATCTTGTTCAGGAACATCAACAGCTTTTGTTCTAATATCAACTTTACTTATTGAATTTACAATAGGTAAAACAATATTCCAACCAGGTTTAAGTATTTTTTTAAATTTACCACAGGTAAATAATATACCTCTTTCATATTCGTTGATTTGCTTGATTGAACATAATAAAATAATGCCAATAAAAACGATTAAAATAATAAATAATTCCATAAAACTCCTCCTAACTTAATTGTATAACTTATGTGTCAAAAATACAACAAACATTGACTTTTAATTTTTAGTATTTTAATATGTAATTGGAGGGTGATATACGTGAAAAAAGTATCTATTTATAACTTTATTTGTAGTTTTATCATATTTATTTTAGGAGGCATTTATTTATCATTTCCTACATACTATGGACTTGAGGCTATGAGTGAAATAGAAACAGGAAATCTGTTTTTAAGTTTTATAATTATATATTCTTTACTTAATTTAACAATTTTTTTTATTAATCATGAAAGATATAATTTGAAGATAAGTGTATTTACTGCTCTTTCAGGTCTTGTTGCTTTTATTTTAACTAGAAGTATTCATTCATTTTTAGTAACACCAGTAAGCTTAATGGTATTATTATTTTTTATTTCATCAATTAAAATGATTGATATATTTTATTTAAAAGAAAACAAACATAACTATTATATGAAAGTTATTTTATTTGTTATTTTAGATTTCTTTGGTATAATACTAGCGTTTAATATGTTAAATGATTTTGTGTTACAAACTATAATGTTAGGTTTCTTTATTAGTTTAATTGGAACAATAGATTTTATTGATTATAGTTGGGAATATTTATTAAAAAATGAATATATAAAGGTGATGAGATGAAAGTAGTTAATGATTTTTTTGATTATGAAATTTTGGATATGAAGGATGGACAAAAACTTGAACGTTGGGGTAATGTTATATTATCAAGACCTGATCCTCAAATAATATGGAAAAGTAATGCCGATAAATCTAAATGGAGTAATATAGATGCTAAATATGATAGAAGTAATACTGGAGGAGGAATGTGGCATATATATAATAAAAGTATTCCAACTTCTTGGCAAATTTCATATAAAGATATGACATTCAATTTAAAATTAATGGGATTTAAGCATACTGGTTTATTTCCTGAACAAGCATATAATTGGAATATTTTAAGGGATAAAATAAATAATTCTAAAAGAGAAGTGAATGTTCTTAATTTATTTGCTTATACTGGTGGAGCAAGTGTGGCTGCTTTAAGTGCTGGAGCAAGTGTAGTTCATGTTGATTCTTCTAGAGGAATGGTTGATTGGGCAAAAGAGAATGTTAAGTCTTCAGGTTTAGAAGATAAACCAATTAGATTTATTGTTGATGATGTTAAAAAGTTTGTTGAAAGGGAAATTAGAAGAGGTCATAAATATGACATTATAATAATGGATCCTCCTTCATTTGGAAGAGGAGCTAATAAAGAAGTTTGGAATATTGAAACAGATCTTTTTGATTTAGTTAGCAGTTGTACGGAACTTTTAAGTGATGATCCTATAATGTTTTTAATAAATTCATATACAACTGGTCTTTCAATGAGTGTTTTAAAAGATGTTCTTAATTTAACTGTTAATAAGAAAGTTAAGGGATTTATTGATATTGATGAAGTTGGTATAAATATGACCAATAGTGAACTTGTTTTACCTTGTGGAATTTATGCTAGATGGGAAAAAGAAAAGACGGAGAATTAATTTTCTTCGTCTTTATTATATATTGAAGTATCATCTGTTAATGAATCATTGGTATTAAATATTCCTTCTAAAGTGGAATCAATATCGTCTAAATCACTTGGAACTTCTTCAAAAGTAAATTTTTCATTTTCTTCTTTTTGTTCGTCTTTTGAAGCAATGTCATCATCATGCTCTGAAAGAATAAATTCTTCATCATCGAATTCTTGTTTTTTATCATCAGTATCTTTATTTGCTTCATCTTCTACTGGTGTAGTTTCTTCATCTAGATCTTCTACTGGTGTTAACTTGCCTGAATTTGATTCTTCATTTAAGTTTGTATCTTCTTCTGTTTCATTTTCTTCAATGTTCATGTCATCTAAGTTTACTAAAGGTTCTTCTTCTTTAGCACTTTCAATTATGGCATTAGCATCATCAAAATAAGCACATAAATTATCTTTATTTTCATTTGAATAATCAATTATTTCATTTAAAGATCTACGATAGTATTCTTCAGCATCACATATTTTTACATAGCAACTTTCTAAAGCATTTTTTTCTTGAGTTAATACAACTAGGGATTCTTTAACTTTTTCAGCCTTTTCTACTAATTCATTCATAGATGCTTTATCTTTAATTATTTTTCTTTTTCTCTCTTCTATCTTTAAAGATATTTCTTTGTTGGCTGCAATTAGGATATTAGCAAGTTCATCATCTTTAAAACGTTCTACTAATTTCTTATAATCCTCTGAAAAACCAACTATATCAGCATTCATCTTTTCTACTTTTTCTTTAGCTTCAAAGAAATCTTTTTTATATTTTTTTACTTTTGCTAACTCAGAGTTTATTTGTTTATCGTTTGCTTTTAATTTTTTTTCATATTCTTTCTTTATTGTTGCTAAATTATCGATTACTTCTTGTAATCTTAAATTAGTTTCACTTACTAAATTATCCATTATATTACCTCTCTATTCTCACTTTGAATTATATCAAAGCAAATATCTTTTGTAAATATTTTTTCTTTTATTATGAATTTTTATATTGACAAAAGTATGCTCTTACTTTATACTTAAATTACTTAGTAGGGTAGTGAACTAAGTTTTAGATGTTTGTAATTATTAATCCAAACAGTAATTACATATTATTCTTTTAGTTGTATGTTTTACGTTGAATGAGATTTATAAAATCTATTCGTAAAAGGTCGTAAGACACTACACGATTTTCACTTAGTTAAGATTGATTATTAGGACGGGATGTTTTAGTAATTTAAATCTTTTTTACCCAGGATGTCAATAGGGATCTTATCTATACTAAGTGTGTACGTACATTGAGAAAGAAAACTCATTTATTAGATAAGCAAATTTTGATCGTGAACTGACATTTACAGTTGAAATTTGATCTTCAAACTAGGAAACGTATAGTTGTCAGCTATATGTTTTTTTTGTGATTTATGATATTGCATATAAAATGCGTTTTTGATATACTTTATATAGAATAGGATTGGGTTAAAATATGAGTAATAAATATATAAAGTATATTTTTTCTCTTTTAAGTTTTTTTCTATTTTCTACATTTGTTTTAGCTGAAGAAGATACTACATGTAATTATAATTCTCGTGCATATTTAAATAAGCTTGCGAGCAATGTTAAAGTTTCTTATGATTTAAAATATGAAGAAGATAATTCAGTTTCATTTGATATTTCTATATATAATATTGTAGATGATATCTATGTATCCTATAGGACAAGTGATGGAATTGATACAAAAGTGTTTGCAAGTATGGCAACGGATGGAACTTATACATTTAATGTTAAGGATACAAGTAACATTATCACTTATACTTTTGTTGTAAGAAGTATAAAGTTTGGTTGCACTAATGACATTAGAACCTTGACTTTGGTTAAACCAAAAAAGAATTCTTTTAGTGATTTAGATATATGCAAATATGAGGAATTGGAAGATTATTATTATTGTCAAAAATGGATTACTAGAGATCTTGAAGGAACTGATAAGGAAATTGAAAAAAGAATTAAAGCCAAAAGAGAGAGTTTAAAAAAATCTACGACAACAAGGTGCATTGAATGTGAAAAAGAACAAGCACTAGAAAAGGCAAAAGATGAATATAAGAAAAGAAAAATGATATTAATAGCTAGTCTATCAGGTGGAATTGCATTGGATACAAGTGCTATTATATTTATGATAATAAGAATTAGGAGGTATAGCATATGAAAAAACATAAAGAACGTAAGCCTTTTAAAAGGGAATATATTCCGGTTATTATAGCTGCAATTGTTTTGATAGGTCTTATTACAGGTCTTGTATTTGTTATTTTAGATAAAAAAGAAGATTTTGATATAAAAATTGACGAAGAAATAAAAAGTTCTGAAGATTTGAAAGTTGATACTTCAGGAACTAAATGTAATAATGAAGAATCAAAAAAGGTAAAAGATGCAGCTCAAGGAGTTGAAGTTAGCTATACTATAAAAAAGATGTTTGTTGGTACATCTATAGATATTGATCAACCTGATATGCCTGAAGTAGAAGAATATGATTATGGCTTTGAGATTGCTATAAAAAATATAACTGAAGATGTTTATGTAGTAGTAAAAAATGATTATTCTGATGATGTATTTACTTATCACTACGCTGATACTGAAAATGGTGTAAAAACTTTTGAAAGTATTGCAACTGAAGAAGCGATAAATTTTACATTTGAGGTTAAAAGTGAGAATGCAAACTGTAAAGACGAAGATTATAGAAAAATATCATTAACTACACCAATATATAATTATTATCATAGATATCAATTCTGTAGTGATAATCCTAAAAGCAAAGTTTGTAAGATGTTCGTAAATGAAAAAATATCTGCTAAAGAATTTGCTACTGAAGTTAATGCTAAGAAAGAGGAAAATCAAAAGTCTGATGATAGTAATAAGAAAAATGTTCCAACTTTTGTAAAAGAGAATAAGTATTTATTTATTATTGGTGGAATAGTAATTGTGATAATTGGGGTTGCTACTGTTTGTGTGAAGATAAAAAAGAGAAGAGGTAGTAAACTATGAAAAATAAAAAAACATTGCTCTTTATTTTATTGATTATTTTAAGCTGTGGAACATATTCAGTTAAAGCAGATAGAATTGAAAGAAAATCATCGGCAACGGTAAAAATTAGAAGAGAACTTGATCATACAGGAATATTTATTGGAACATCAACAACTGATGAGATGCCATTAAATGTTTTTGACGTTAATTTTAATGGTGGAACATATTTTGGATATTGTCTAGACTATGCATATCGTGCATCGTCAACAATGTCATATACATGTAATCCAGATACAAGTCGTGCTGCATCTGCTTTAGCTTATGCATATGAACATCGTACGGGAGATAATTTGGTTGATGCTCTAACAATGCGTTTTATTGCTATACGTCTAGATAAATCCCAAAGATATGATGGTCATGGAAAATCTCAAAATGTCCTAGTTTGGTTGACACTTAGAATGAATCCAGATCCAGCGTTACATGCTCAATGGCCTCCATCTACAAGTCTTACTGGAAATGAAACCCTTTTGAATCAAGCTTATGAGAAGTCAACAGAAGCTATAGATAATACTGGGGATGGTAATTCTCTTGAAACTCCATCAAATAGTTTAACATTAACAAATAAAAGAGTTAATGGGAAAGAAGTTACTTATACAGTTAAGGCAAGTAATCCAATAGATAAAAGTCAGCTTGCTTTTACATGTACTGGATGTAATATAAAAAATAATATTCAAGATACTTGGAATGGTACAGAAGGAACATTGATTGTAGAAGATACTGAAAATGATTGTAATTTCTCAATCAATGCTTATTATCCAGGATCTGGTGCCTATACTTGTACAACTTCGGGATCTGGTACTCAACAAATTGAAATATTTGTAGGAGCTGGAAGCACCTCCGGTGCAATCAATACTAGCGGTGCTCCAACTCAAAAAATTGACGATTCAATAAATGAAGGACCATATTATGAAGGTGTATGTGGACCAACAGGATGTGGTACAATTCCTGCTGATGAGGTTGAAGTTAATAATTGTTGTGAAGATAGCACTACTTCAAAGGTAAGTGAACCTATATTAAATGATTTATTTTGTAGAGATGATGATTTAAAGGTAGATTATTATAAATTGAAATCTGGAATTAATGAATATCTTCAAACAAATACTGATTTAGATTCTAATTATTGTCAAATGTATTGTACTGAAAGAACTCAAGTTGATATTCCAGGTGCCTTAACAGCAACGAATGGAAAGTATTTCAAATTAGCTCAAAACTCAGTATCAGGAACATATGCTCCTCATACTCAATCTACAAAGAGATGTAGAATAAGAGTTGAATATGATAAGTGGTTAACTGATTATAGAAGACAAGTTGATGCCTCTGTTAATGCATATAATGAATATCAAAAAAATAAAGCATATGAAGCGGCATATAGAAAAGCTGCAAGTGAAGAAAATGATGCACACAAAGTAAAAGTAACTTTTAAAGTAACATGTGAAAGATCTTATTCTTGTTCAGAATATAAGAAAGATAAATTTGGAAGAGACACAACAACTTGTATAGGTACTGAAGTATCAGCTGATAAAAAGACAAGCGAAGATATTAGTTATGAATACTATGATCATAACTTTACTCAATATACGTATAATAGGGTTAAAAGTGTTCATGGTTCTTCTAATGAAAGTATTGCATCAAGTGGTTCTTTTGGAACAAGTATTACTAACACAAAGAGGATTATAACTTCTATTAATAGTATTGGTAATGCTATAAATGAGTTTACAAAGAAGTATTCTGGATACAGTTGTAGTTACAAAGCTGAAGAATATGATGCTGTTAAAAATGCCAATGCTACTTTAGGTGATGATTCTAAATCTGAAGCTGAAAAAAATTCTGCTAGAGCGACTCTTAACTTATATATGGACGATGTAAGTGCTAAGGCTGAAAGTTATGGAAAAGCAGCTGAGGCAAACAATAATAGTTATAAGGCAGCTGTTACTCAAATTCAAACTTTACAAAAGACGTTAACAAGATGTGATAAATACTTTACAGATGATTCAGTATCTTCAACAAATTCGGCTGAGCAAATGTATAATTTACCAACTAGTTTATCAAGTTTCAAATATACTCAAATATATCAAGATGATTATGGTAATCCTAAACAAACTCAAGTAACAGTTGGCTTTGAAGGATCGTGTCAATATACAAAGGAAACTGACGTTAGTACTCCAGATACTTTTGCAGTGAGTAGAAACGGTGATAATTATTCAGATATATATGGTGCAGGATTTGCTAATATGAATGTGTTTAATACATCCACTGCTTTAAGCTATACCTCAAATTTTGGTCAATTCTTGGGTAATTATTCAGCAGATAAAATGTTCTGGCATGATGGAAGATATACTGCAACATGTGACTGGAATAGAACTGATGTTGATAAGTATACTGTTGGTACGGATGGTAAGGTTGTTACAACTAATCCATCCACTGATGATAGTGCTTATCGTTTAGTTCCTAGAGGTGAGGTATATAATTATAAGTCGTCTTTGGTTAATTATTCTGAACATGAATTTGTTTTCTCATATTCATCATCGTATGATGGTAAATTTGAAACTTACTGGGATCTTAAAGGTCTAGGTGAAAATAGTAAGTTTGATAAGTACTTTGAAGATGGAGCGGGAACATGTGCGAATCAAAATCCTGGCGATACTTCATTATTAACCTGTAGTTTAAGTTCATTCCATGGTGGCTCGTTCTATGGATGTTGTTGTGGAGATTCAAATGGTACAACATACTCAACTACTACGTGTGATCCTTATGATGATAAGGCCGTAAAATATGAATTTAAGATAGTTGATCCAGCTAAGATGTTCCCAGCTGATACTGATGGTTATGCAGATAACTGGAAGACAACATTGGGAAATACTGCTCGAGAAGCAATTGAAGAATTAGGAAAGAATTTAAGTACATATAGTCCAAAAACGTTAAGTTATTCATTTGTTTTAACTCCAAGTGATATGAAACAAATTAAAAAATATAATTCTATTTTGAATAGTTATGGTGGATATACCGATTCCGATTTAACTTGTGATTGTAGTGAAGTTCAGGGTGATGGAAATAAAGATAATGGAAAGAGTTGTACTAAATGTACAAGCAGTTTCTTGGATAACTTAGCAAGTGGTAAGATATTAAAAGATCAAACTTTAATTGGTGGATGGAACAGAAGCGATAAATCAATAGCTGAAGTTAGAAAATCTGGAAATGTTATATGGGCGGTGAATAAATAATGAAGGAAAGTTTATGGGGATATTGGATAGTAGTTTTAGGAATATCAATAGTAGGAGTTATGGTTGTTTTGCATAACTATACTACTACTAGTGAACAAGACTACTACTTAATTAAGGAAGTTCTCGAAGCTTCTATGAATGAATCTGTTGATTATACTTTCTATCGTGATACAGGAAGATTAAAGATGAATGCTGAAAAGTTTACTGAAAACTTTGTAAGACGTTTTTCAGAAGTTGTAAATATCAATAAAACATATAAATTGAATTTTTATCAAATCTATGAAGAACCTCCAGCAGCTAGTGTAGAAGTGGTTACTAATAGTAATACTTCTACATTTGGAGATGCTGAGGAAGATAATACAGTAAACATTGTTAATAGAGTATCTGGTATTCTGTACACAACAAAAGATGTTTCATATACAGAAAACGGATTTGAATCTACTTCTGATTTCTGTAGTAAAAAATGTGGATGGTAAAACATCGGCATTTTTTTTATTTGTTTTCATATTATTAATTAGAAAGGAAAGAACAATTATGGAAACATTAAAAGTATCAAGTAAATCAAATCCTAGTAAGGTTGCAGGTGCGATTGCAAATGTATTTAGAAATACTGGCTCAGTGGAAATACAAACTATTGGAGCAGGCAGTTTAAATCAAGCAATCAAGGCTGTATGTATTGCACGAGGATTTGTAGCACCAAGTGGTAAAAATTTAGTAGTTATTCCAGCATTTTCAGATATAACAATTGAAGGCGAAGAAAAAACTGCAATTAAACTTATTATAGAAGCTAAATAGCTTCTTTTTTCAAAAAAAAATATAGAATTATCTATATTTTTCTTCAATAACATCGTTGAAAGTTTTGTTTATAAAATCATGAGTTAATCCTAAACTATATCTATAATGATTTTGTTCATATTTAGTTGTATAATCACTGAAAGGAACTAGTTCAAAATTTTTCATTGTGGAATCAAAGTAATTTATTATTGGTTCAGCTTTTATATCTTTAAATGTTATATTGTTATCATTATCAAGTTCAAGTTTTATTTTTGAAAGTAATCCAAATTGATATGCATTATCAAATGTTTCTTGTCCTTTAGGAGTTCTAGCAATATCATCATCTGCTGATACAAAGTTTCCAAGTGAATAATAAACTAATGTATTACCAATCATTTCAATTGGTTGAATAGAATGTGAGTGACTTCCTACAACAATATTTACTCCTAAGTCACTTAAATATTTTGCTAATTCTTTTTGTTCATTGTTGGGTACGAAAGTAAACTCGGTTCCCCAATGCATTAGAACAATAACAACATTAGAATTTTTCTTTAAATAATCAACTTGTTCTTTTATTTTGCCTTTTAGTATTTCTTTAGTATATGGGTCTTTATAATAGTTTATTAAGTCAACATTTTCTTTTGTTGGTCTTATATTTGTTCCTAAAGTAAATGATGCAAATCCAACTTTTATTCCGTTTTTTTCAAGTATTCTTATCTTTTGGCTACTTGAGTTTTTTTCTGTTCCAATAGTTTCAATTTTAGTATTATTTTTAAAGAAGTCTATAGTAGAATTTATTCCATCCAAGCCTCGATCATATGAATGGTTATTAGCTGTCGATAATATTTGAAAGTCAAGAGATGCAACAAGTGAACCAACCCAACTTGGAGCACAGAAGTTATATCCATCTCCACTAGTTTTCATTTTATCATTTCCAATAACAACTTCCATATTTCCAATAGATATATCATCATTTTCAAAATATTTTTTAACTCGATTAAAATATAATTCCTTACTTTCGCCATTTTCTACTGCTTTTTCATAAGGACTTTCAAATAGTAGGTCACCTACAACAGTTAAATTTAGTTCTTTATTCTTATTTTCAACAACATTAGTAATCGTTTCTTTTGGCTTATCAACCTTAGTTTCATTTTTCTTTATCTTACCTGTTGTAATATATATCAACGATAAGAATATAAGAATTAGTATTAGTAAAAATGCTAAAATGTTTTTCTTTAATTTCATAACATCACCTAATTAAATTTTATCACATAAAGTAATTGTTGTGGTATAATTTCCTTTAAGGAGACATTATGAAAATAAAAAAATATACTAAAGATAAAGGCAATAAATATAAAGTATTAATTGATGATACTAATTATATATTATTTGATGATGTTATAGTTAAATATTCACTTCTTTTAAAAGATGAAATAAGTGAAAAAGAACTAAAAACAATTGTAGAAGAAAACGATAAACTTTCAAGTTATTATGATTCAATCAAATATATTACTAAAAAGATGCGTTCTAAATTGGAGATAAAAGAGTTTTTAAGAAAAAAAATGGTAAATGAAAAGGTAATTGATGAAACAATAAAAAGATTGGAAGATAATCATTTTTTAAATGAAGAACTATTTATTAAAGCATATGTTAATGATCAAATAAATTTAACCAATAATGGAAAAAATAAAATACTTAAAGGTTTAGTAAAACTAGGTATAGATAAAGATTCAGCTAGCACTTATTTAGATACTATAGATAATGAAATATTTATAGCAAAAATAAATAAGTATGTTGATAAAAAAATAAGTACCAATAAAAATAGTTCAATATATATGCTTAAAAATAAAATAATGACTGATTTATTAAATTTAGGATATGAAAAGAGTGATATAGTTGAAGTTCTTAACTCTAAAGAAATAAATGATGATGAAGCAAAAAAACGTGAATATGAAAAGATAAGAAAAAGTTTAGAGAAAAAGTATTCTGGAGATGTGTTAGAATATAAGATAAGGGAAAAGTTATATAGGAAAGGATTTAGAAGTAATGAAATATAAATATGATATTTTAAGTAAAGAAGAAAAACGTGACTTAAAGAATGAGTATAAAAATAGTACTGAAGAAAATAAAAAGATGTATAAAAAAATTAATAGAATTAAAATACTTTGTATAATTGGTATTATATATGCAGTTATAATGATGATAGTAGATTTTTCACTTCATTTAAGCTTAGTTAATAAGATATTGGATTGTTTACTTTTGTTATTCTGTTTAATATTTATGGTTAAGATAAATGATATAACAAGAATGACTTTAACAAAATATTTGAAATCAAAGAAAAAGTAGTTATATATTTTTTCTTTTTTTATATTATTTAGTATGAAAAAGTATATTTTAATTTTTTTAATTTGTTTATTTATTCCATTTTCTGTAAATGCCACTAGTGTTGTTATGGATATGGATTCTAAAAGAGTTTTGTCTGGAAGTGCTGAAAATGAGACAAAGCTAATTGCATCAACTACTAAAATATTAACTGCTATGGTAGTAATCAATAATACGGATATAAAGAATATAGTTACAGTAGATGAAAATGTTTTAAAAAGCTTTGGATCAGGTATTTATATTGAGATTGGTGAAAAGATAAGTGTCGAAGATTTACTTTATGGACTTCTTTTAAGAAGCGGAAATGATGCTGCTATTGCACTTGCATGTTATGTTGGTGGATCAATGGAAGGATTTTCGATATTGATGAATAGTTTGGCGTCTTCTATTGGTATGACCAATTCCAATTTTATTAATGCAAGCGGACTTGAAAATGAAAAAGGGAATGGAAATACTTCAACAGCAAAAGACATGGCAATACTTATGAGTTACGCTATGCAAAATGAAATATTTAAACGTATTACTTCAACAAAACATCATATAGTGAAAACTAATTATAAGACTTATGATTGGTACAACAAAAATAAACTTTTAAGTATGTATAAATATACAACTGGTGGAAAAACAGGTTTTACTAAAAAAGCTTATAGAACTTTAGTTACCAGTGCAAGTAAAGATAATAAAAATCTAGTTGTTGTAACCTTAGATGAAGCAAATGATTTTGATAAACATAAATATCTATATGAAACAACATTTAAAAAATATAAAAAAGTAAAAGTAGTTGATGCTTCAACATTTTTAAAAAGTGAAGGTTTAAAAGTTAATAAAGATATAGATATGCTTTTAAGTGATGATGAAATTGAAAAAGTTGAGGTTGATGTTGTTTATACAGATGACGTGACTAATCGTGTAGGTTATGTAAATGTATCTTTAAATGATGTAGTTTATTATAAAGAGGATATATATTTATACGATAAGAAAGAGGATTCATTTTTCTATAAATTAAAGAGTAAAATACTTTCAATTTTTAAGTAAAGATATTAATTTATCTTTTTTTTTGGTACAATACTTATGAGTGGTGATTTTATGGAAAGATTACAAAAAGTTATAGCTGCTTCAGGTGTTGCATCTAGAAGAAAAGCTGAAGAATTAATATTAAAGGGATGCGTAAGCGTTAATGGAGAAAAAGTAACAGAACTTGGAACAAAAGTTAATGGAAATGATTTAATATGTGTTAATGGAAAGAGTATAACTGAAGAGGATAAAGTATATTTTATGCTTAATAAACCAAGAGGTATTATATCTTCTGCTAAGGATGAATTAAATCGTAAGACAGTTGTAGATTTAATTGATACTGATAAAAGAATTTATCCAATTGGTAGACTTGACTATGATACAACAGGGCTTTTACTTTTGACAAATGATGGTGAACTTTCAAATATATTAACACATCCAAATTTTAATGTTGAAAAGACTTATGTCGCTAAGCTTAATAAATTTTTAGAACCAAGTGATTTTATGAAATTAAAGAATGGTGTAATGATTGATGGAAGAATGTGTAAACCAACCAAAGTTAGATTAAAAGAAAACAATAAAATTAAAAATTATGCATATGTAGAAGTTACAATTGTTGAGGGAAGAAATCATATTATAAAAAGATTATTTATGGAACTAGGTTATTTAGTTGATAAATTAACGAGAACGAGTTATGCTGGTATGTCTTTAGGAACAATGAAAAGTGGAGAATATCGAAGCTTAACTATAAAAGAAGTAAAAAGGTTATATGAATATGGAACAAGTAACAATAAATAAACTTGATAATAAAGGAAGAGGCATCGGATATTATCATAACAAAATTATTTTTGTAAAAAATACTTTACCTGGAGAAGAAGTAGTATTAAAAAACACTCACGAATATAAAAAATATTTTACAGCTGAAGTAGAAAAATTTATAAAAACAAGTGATTTAAGAAATACTCCGAAGTGTCCTTATTATGATGTTTGTGGTGGATGTAATTTAATGCATGTTGGTATTGATTATCAAGAGGAATATAAGTACGAAAAAGTAAGGGACATTTTAAAAAAGTATGCTCATATTACTGATAATGTTAAGTTTATAAAAAACAATAAAGAACTTTTTTATCGTAATAAAATTACTTTGCATGTACATAATGGCGAAGTTGGATACTATAATGATGAAACTCATCAATTCGTTAATGTTAATAACTGCTTAATTGTTAACAATGAAATAAATGAATTTATTAAAAAGAATTTAATAAATGTTAATAATGGTGAAATTGTCATAAGAGTAAATTATGAAGGAAAAATATTAGTTTCAGTAAACAGTGAAGATGATGTTTCTTTTAATGATTTAGATAATTGCAACATAGCTGGGGTTGTTATAAATGATAAATGCGTTTATGGAGAACCTTATTTTTATGATTATATTGGGGATTTTAAGTTTAAAGTAAGTTATAACTCATTTTTTCAAGTTAATAATTATATGGCAAGCAATATATTTATGATTTTAAAAAGCAATTTAAAGGGTAAAGATTTGCTTGATTTATATTGTGGAGTTGGTACTTTAGGATTAAGTTTAAAGGATAATTTTGAAAACATTTATGGTGTTGAAAAAATTGAAAATGCAATTTTAGATGCTAAAGAAAATGCTTTGATAAATGACTGCCATAACGCTCACTTTTTTGCTGGAGATACGTATGAAGTTTTAAAAAAAATTAATGTTTATTTTGATACTATCATAGTTGATCCTCCTAGAAGTGGATTAAATGAGGAAACAAGGAATTTAATTATTAAATTAAAACCTGAAAATATTTGTTATGTTTCTTGTGATCCTTTTACTTTAGCTCGTGATTTAACTTATTTTAATGAATTTTATACTGTTGAAAAAATCAATGCACTTGATATGTTTCCAAATACTTATCATGTAGAGTGTGTGACGGTGCTATCTCGTAAAGGCCATATAAAATAAGAAATTTGTAAAATTTTTATATCTTAATATTTCATTTATTTTGACAATAAAAGATAAATGTTCTTTTTTATGAAAACAAGGAAAATTATGGCTTCGTTGTTCGGCTACAAGGAATGTAGAATCAATTTGTATTTCGAAAGAAGGTTGTTAACTGATGTTAGTAAGATTAAATGAAAATGCTAAAAACTTTTTTATAAATGAATATGATCGAATAGGTTTGCTTTTAAATAATTTAATAAAAAAGTCTTTTATTGATTATTATGGAAGAGAATATGAATTTAAAATAAACAATATTTTTTCGAAAATAAAAATCATATTTATTTCTGAAAACTTTGAAAAAAATACAATATGTACTCGAATGAATAATATTTATATAGAAAATAATGATACTGACAATTTAGATTATTTTAGTTTACTTAAACTTGGGTTCTATAATATTTTAAGTCAAAAAAAGAAAAATGATGAAAATAAAAAAATAATTATTGCTCATAGTGACAATTGTAATGGATATTGCGAATATGACGAGTGGATAGAAAAAAATCTAACTTCCAATGGAGCATCTATTCAAAATTCTGTTGAACCAGTTATATATATTGAGGTCGGAAACGATGGAATGATCAATTTACATGGATTAATACACGAAATAAATCATTTAATAATGAAAGAAGGCCTTTGTTATGATGAAAATGGTAATTTTTATAATATTTCTGGAATATATGAAAACAAAAATGAGAAAATGTTTAATGAGATAATTAATGAATATATTTCGAAAAGAATTATAGACAATATAGGTTCAAAACTTGTGTCTGACTATAAATTTATAAAAAACGATTTTGGAAGTTGGTATGTTGATCTTGATAAATTAAATGGTAATTTAATCTATCAAATATTTATTTTTTTAGAAGATTTGATAAAAAAATCAGTAATTAGTGGAAATAGTATGTTAATTAAAAAAATACTAAATGATAATGCGATTAAAGCATTTGATTATATAAACAAAACATATAAAGGTTTATTTAGTGAATTATATGTTCCTGGCAAAAGAAAAGAAATTATTAAAGAAAAATCTAAAGATATAGATAAAGAAAAAATAAGAAGTAGAAATGAATATATAATTGAAGAAATTAAAAAATCATATGATAACTATTTAATTTATAATAATCAAATAGATGATTATGTTGATGAACTTGCGAAAAATGGCAGTGCTGTAAAAATAAATAACTAAATTACTTGATATGTTTTTTTGATAAATGTTCAGTAAAGTTATATGTTTATTGGCATTTAGACATGTTGAACGTATCTTAATAAGAAATTTAACTAACTTATAATTAATGTAAAATTAGTTAGTATTTATTAAATATATCTTGTTATATAAAAATTATTTTGATATGATTTATGTGTATTAATTAGGTTGCTAAGTATTAATATGACAATTTGATCGACTAGAGTTTATAAGATAAAGCAACTAATCTTATATGCATGCATGCGGAGATATACATTTGGTATATCTCTTTTTTGTTTGTAAAGGAGGAAAAACTATGAATCAAGTAATAAAAACCAAAAATAAATATTTGCTCATGAATTATAAAAAGAATTAATGATATGGTATAATTAATATATTGAATGTTATTTATTTATTATTTTCATATAATACCAAGTAATACAACTTGATAATTTTTATAAAGGAAAGATGGTAGCTAAATGAATAATGGATTTGTAAAAATGTGAGATAATTGGTCTAAAAGACGTAGTAGTGTACCTGTTTATGATTTATGGTTAGATGAATAAAAGAATATTCTAAATCTAAGGTGCTATATACAATAAAAGTAGAAAAGAGGGAATTGGATGAATAATGAATTAAAAGTAGTAGAAAAAGTATTTGAAAATAAACAAATAAGAACTATTTGGAATAGTGATGAAGAAAAATTTTATATTAGTGTTGTTGATATAGTTTCTGTTTTAACTGATAATGAATATCAAACAGCTAGAAACTATTGGAAAGTTTTAAAAAACAGATTAAGAAAAGAGGGAAATGAAACGGTTACAAATTGTAACCAGTTGAAATTATTGTCTCAAGATGGAAAAAATCGTATGACTGATGTAGTAGATATTGAGGGAATGTTTAGACTTATTGAATCTATTCCATCAAAAAAAGCTGAACCAATAAAACTTTGGCTCGCACGACTTGGTAAAGAAAGAATTGATGAGGAATATGATCCTGAAATTACTATTAATCGTGCTCTTGAAAACTATAGAAAAAAAGGATATTCTGATGAATGGATAAATCAAAGATTAAAATCTATAGATGCTAGAAAAGAATTCACTGATGAATTAAAAAATAAAGGTATAGAAAATAGTAGGGATTTTGCAGCATTAACTAATATCTTAACTAAAATATGGAGTGGATATTCTGTAAAAGAATATAAGGAGCTAAAAAATTTAAAGAAAGAAAATTTAAGAGATAATATGACTAATATGGAATTGGTTCTTAATATGTTAGCTGAAGTTTCATCTACGGAAATATCTAAAAGTTCAAATGATTTGGGATACAATAGTGTTAAAGATTCTATAGTAAAAGGCGGCAATGTTGCAAAAACCGCTAAAGAACAAATAGAAAAAGAAACTGGTAGAAAAATAGTAAGTAGTTATAACAATAAAAATATTAAACAAATTGGTAATGATTAAAAGTAGTTTTATAAATATTCTTAACTTTTACAATTGTTGGTTGTTTAAATATACTTGCGTTATATAGAAATATTGATAATGGAGTGATGATAGTTATGTTAAAATTATATGTGCCTAAATTGGAAGATTATTGGTATGAAGATAAAATTTTAAAAGATCCAAATACGATGAGTTATAATGCTGGTTATTCTGTTTCTTATTATGGTTATCATTACGATACTGGATGTATTGATTTTCCAAAAGATAAATGGAAAGAAAAATTTGATAAAAGACAAAATAAAAGTATGTATTTTGCTTATGTAATAGATTTAGAAATTAATGAATTTGTTGGATATTGTAATTATCAATATAATGAAAAAGATAATAAATACGAATGTGGTTTATTGATAGATGCTAAATATAGAGGTAAAGGATATTCAAAAGAAGCTCTAACCTTATTATGTGAGGAAGCAAGAAAAAATGGTATAAAGGAATTATATGACTCTTTTGAGGTTAATAGAGGAAATACTTTAAAAATTTTTAAGTCTGTTGGTTTTAAAATTGTAAATAAATTAACATGGAAAAAGTTTGGTAAAGAAGTAACTGGAGTAGAAGTCAAAATTGAACTATAATATTAGCTTGTTCAAGTTGTGCTTGCTTGATAAAATATAAATGAATTAAGTACTCATTTAATGTAGAAAAGAAAGTGAATATGGAAAAGTTTTTAAACATAATAGAAAAGTTTATTGAAAAAATGGGATATAGGGAAAATCCAACATATTTAGGAGTATATTTTTATGGAAGTTCTTTAACAGGTTTTAATAAAGCAGATTCAGATATTGATTTACATGTGATATTTGATGAAAGTGTTCCTGATCATCTTTATCGTGGTGTAAGTTTCATTGATGGTGTAAAAATCGAATATTTTGAAAAGTGTATATCAGACGTGTATTTGAGTGTAAAAAATGATTTAACTGAAAGAAATTGGTCTTGGTATTCAATAGTTGGAACATCACACATAATAGATGATAATAATGGTGAATTAGAAAAACTAAGAAAATACACTCTTGATATTTATAAAAATGTGCAAGGTATGGATGAAGAAGATATATATGAAAGAATTTCAATTATAAATAATAGAATGGAAAAACTTAGAAAATGTGTTGTAGAAAATAGTCCAAATTTTTATAGTTTGTTTTATATTACAATAGAAAAAATACGAAGATTTTATCATGGAATTCATGGATTCCCTAAAATTAATACATCTAAAATTTATAGAATTTATAAAGATGATGAATATCGAAAAAGTTATTTTCCTAATAGTTTTGTAACTGATGAATTCAAAAAATTATATTTTGGTTTAATAGAAAACGAAAGTAGAGATAAAAAAGAACTATTTAAGCTATTAGAAGAATTTTATTCATATGTTTTAGATAATAGGCATTTAGAAAAAGAATTTAAGATTCATATAAAAAGTCATAATAAATAAAAGAGAAGAGTAAAGAATATGATTATAAGAAATAAAATTGATAGTCTAGAAAAGATTATAGAGTTAAATTTAAATAAATTTCCCGAAAAGCTTTTTAAAAAAGGCGATGTAAATGAAATATTAGATTTTATTAAAATTTATCCCGCGGAGTTTTATGCTATTAGAGATAAATCTAAATCTTGCGGAAATTTTAAATTGAAAGTGCCACGTGATAAAGTTATTGAGGAAATAAGCAATTATGATTTATTTACTATAAATGTTAGTTCAGCTAATTATGAAGAAAATCAACTGCTAGTTGGTGAAGTTGAGTTTTTTAGAAATGGTGATGTTTATTGTTGTATTTCTACTAATCAAAAATATTCTGTAAGAGATGCATGTAAAAATCCTGATTTTAATTTAAAAACAAATATTTTTGATAAAACTCTTAATGATATTCCTTATATTGATGATGTGTATGAATATATATCTAGAAATGAATTATATGATGTTATTGTTGAATTTTCATTATTTAGTAAAACTGTTGGAATTTATAATGAAAATATAATTATTTATGAGATTAGAACACATTATTAATTAGAGAATGGAGAAGATATATGAAAAAATTTTATGAAAGTAATGAATTTGAGCTTTATATGGATGAATCAATCTAGATTCTTTCTAATGCGATAATTGAAAATACTTTAGAAAAATTTGAATTATTTAGACGTATATTTAAACAAGATAAATTGATTAAATCAAAAGTTGTTATATTTAGTGATTTAGATGAGTTTAGAAAAGATGCATGTAAACAAAGAAAAATTGAATCAATACCTGAATATTCTAGAGGATGGTTTAAAAAAAGTGAAAATGCTAGTTTTCTTTGCATAGATAAAATTCCTTTATTTGAAACAAAGTTATTTTATCAAAGAATAGGTTGTGTTGCTCATGAATGTTTTCATAATTTTTATCGTCATTATTATTATGGGGATGATCGTATAACTTGGTTTGATGAAGGTTTAGTTCAATACTTTTCTGGAGAGTTTGAACATTATAATGATGAAGACTGGTGTTCTCTTTTTAAATTTTATAAAAGCAATAGTCATTATTTTGGTAATATTAATGAAAAAATTAATGGAACTAATGAAGTAGCAGATGAAAATATTTTTAAAAGAACAAATGTTTTTGAAGGGTATGCGGCATCAGTTTTAGCAATCAAATATTTAGTTGATGTATATGGAGAATCTTATGTTTTTAGTCTTATGTTTAATAATGATGAAATAAGAAAAATAGGAAATAATATTTTAAGTACAATAAGTGAATATTATGATAAACTATATAATGTAGAAATGAGTAAGTGATTTATTATGAATAGAAAAGTTATGTTATTACTTTGTAGTTTGTTTTTTTGTTTGGGTATGAATGTTTATGCAGCAAGTAATCCATATAGTTCAAAAGGCCCTTATGGAGTAAATTGTACTTGGTATACATGGAAAAAAGTAAATGAAAAAACAGGTATATCTTTACCTGCTTGGGGAAATGCGAAAACTTGGTATACATCGGCTGAAAAAACTGGATATTCAGTAGGTAAAACTCCAAAGAAAAATTCTGTTGTTGTATGGAATATTACTTCATATGGACATGTAGGTTATGTAGAACGAGTAAATGTAAATGATATTTACGTTTGGGATTCAGATTCTAGTTGTATAGACGAAAGTGATAAAGACTATATTGCATGCATGGAGGCATCAGTTGCAGAAGAAACAGATAATGCTTGTAAAAAAAATGCTAAACTTACTGCTTGTAAGTTTGATGCAAACAAGAATGTTATTGGCTATATATATTTAGATAGTGTACCTAAAACGACAACAGTTAAAAAAACTACAGTTACAACGACAACAACTTCAACTACAAAAGTTAAATCTAATAATAATTATTTAAGTAGTTTAAGTATAGATATTGGAACATTAAATTTTGATAAAAATGTTTTTGAATATACATTAGATGTTGAAAATGATATTGATTCAATTAAGATAGAAGCCTTATCTGAAGATAATTCTTCAGTAGTTACTGGAATAGGTGAATTTCCTTTAGTAGTAGGAATAAATGAGTTTAAAATAAGTGTGACATCAGAAAGTAATGAAACCCGTGAGTATGTTATTCATATTAATAAAAAAGAAAATGAAGAAATAAAAATAGTAAAAAAGAAAAACGATAAACGTTATATTTTAGCTGCTATATTAGTCAGTGTACTTTTAATAACAATACTCGTATTTTTGTTGAAGCTCATGATAAATAGAAAAAAGGTAAAATAAAAAAATGTTTGGTTTAAATTCCAAACATTTTTGTTAATTGTCTTTTTATTTCCTCATCACTTAAGGGAATTGGAGCTTCTGGAGTATTGTAAGTTTTAACAATTTCGGCTAAAAATTCGTTTTCATATTCCTTTAACTCTTCAGCATTATAATTATCTATTTTCTTTTTTAATGCTGCAATTTGTTTTTCCTTTTCATTTCTTAAAACTTCCAATATTATAGTTTGACCATTTTCTCCTACTAAATAAGAACTAACAAATATTTTAAACAAAGTATCTGGTATTTTGCTTGTTAGATAAGAAAACATTTCAAGTTCCTCAAGATTAAATATCAATTTACCATAATAAGTAAATAAATGATTTAAAGGAGTTTGCTTTTCTGATTCTGAGTATTCACTCCATTTTTTTACTTCCATATAAAACTTCCTTTTCTGGTTGTATATTATAACTAAAATTTTATATAAGTCAAATTTTTATCGGCTTCTTCCTTGTTTAGATTTTACAGTAGCCTCAAAATTATAAGTGTAAATAGTATTCTCCAGAAATTCGTTTAATTTTTCATTAATATCAGGTTTAGAAAAATCTATTGGTCTTGTTAAATCGAATAAAGCTTGTAATTTATTTTCTCTTAAAGCTTTTGCTATAGCAGCTTGAGGATTAAAATTTAAATATTTTGCAATTATATATACTTTTAATACCTCATCTGGATTACTGGCAATTAATAACCTATATTCGTTTAACTCTGTTAAAATATCATTTGTTTTTCCATAATAAATATATGCATGAAAAAGTATACTTCTTTTTTCATTTTCGGTATATTCATTCCAATTCTTTTTTAACATTTTGGCTTCTCCTTTATACTTGTGATATTATATATTATAGCATATATTTATGGAGGTATTTATGAATGTTGATGATATTTTATTTAAGCTATCAAAATCAAAATTTAGAAGTAGTTTTCATTTAAAACAGAAAGATTTAGATTATATAGAAAAGAAGGGATTAAAAACTATTGAAAGTCATGCTTATGATTTTATAAAAACAAGACTGGCACCAGAAAATCCTTTAAATGATGGAAAACAAACACCTACCCATGGACACCCAGTTTTTGTTTCAGAACATGCTACTGCAACATGTTGTAGAGAATGTTTATATAAGTGGCATCATATAAGAAAAAATCATGAGTTGAGTGAAGAAGAAATTGATTATGTTGTTAAAGTTATTATGACTTGGATAAAAAATGAAATGACTAAACCATAAGTTGAGTTAATTCAACTAGATAGTTATTTCTTTTTTTTATTATTTATCTTAAAGTTGATGGTGAAAGGAGAAATATATGAAAAAGAAAATTTTAATTATACTAAGTATAATTGTAGCATTTATTTTGGGAGGAGTTTTAAGTTTTATCGCCTTTAAAGATAAAGGATTAAGTAAATTACCTAAGCCTGAACTTACTGGTGGAGAAAGAGGTAGCCTTGGAATTGATAAAAATATTAATGAACAAACAATAGATAAGTATTTAAATAGAAGTGATTCAGTTTATATAGATGTAAGAATGCTTAAGGATGCTGCTAACTGGGAAAAAATCAATGGGGATTCGTATCTTTCTGGATTTGTAAGTGGTTTTGAGGTATTACCTTATCCATATTTAGTTGATGATAGTATAAGTACTGAACTAGAAAGCATTGTTGGTAAAGGATATCAAGGAAAATCCTTGTTTAAAAATGTTTCCGGAAAATATGTTGCAAATTATGAAGAATCTTTAAGTATTTTAGAATATTTTTTCCCAAAGGATAAATACATATTCTTGATGTGTGGAGGCGGTGGATATGCTGGTCAAACAAAGAAACTTCTTGTATCTCTTGGATGGGATGAATCTAAAATCTATGATGTTGGTGGTTATTGGTTTTATGATGGAGCAAATAAGGTTTCTGTTAAAAGAGAAGAAAACGGCAAAAGTGTATATGATTTTTGGAAAGCAACTTACCATAATATAGATTTTTCTTCATTAAAAGAGGTTTAGTAGTGAAAAAAATTATTTTACTTGTTTTGGTTATATTATCTATGACTGGCTGTATTAAGGAAAGCAATAAATTTTATTTAAATGATGAATATTATAATGCTGGAAAATTAGTTGATATAGATAATAAAGAATTGACGAATATGCTTAAATCGAATGATTCTTTTATATTGTTTACTTATAATCCTTATTGCAATTTTAAGGTATCATGTGAAAGTATTGTAGAAGAGTTTTCTAAAAGCAATAATATAACTGTTTTTAAAATTCCTTTTGAAGAGTTTAAAAATACTAAATTATATAATACTGTAAAGTATGCTCCATCAATAGTTTTAATAAATAAAGGAAAAATTGAAACTTATTTAGATCCAAATAAAGATGAAGATTCAATAAAATATCAAGAAGAAAAGGCATTAAAAGATTATATAGAAATGTATATAGATACAAAAAAATAATTATATACTTTTCCATCTATGCTATACTAAATATGTAAATAGGAAGGTGCATTTATGGAAAAATCAAAAGTATATTTTACTAATAAACTTACACCAGAATCTTTAGTTAATATCTATAAACATTTAGGAATTGATCTTAAAGGAAATGTAGCAGTTAAATTTCATTCTGGTGAAGATGGAAATCAAAATTATGTAAAACCAGAATTTTTAAAAGATATTATTAATTATGTTGGTGGTACTGTTGTTGAATGTAATACAGCGTATAGTGGCGCTAGAAATGAAACAGAAAAGCATAAAAAATTAATAGAAAAACATGGATGGAATAAATATTTTAATGTTGATATTATGGATAGTAATGGATACATTAAATTTGATGTACCAAATGGTAAGATTATAAAAGAAAACTATGTTGGAGCATCTATTAATAATTATGATTCAATGCTAGTATTATCTCACTTCAAAGGACATCCAATGGGTGGATATGTTGGAGCTTTAAAACAACTTTCAATAGGAGTTGCTTCTAGTGAAGGTAAAGCATTTATTCATTCTGCTGGAAAAGTTATGGATCAAAATGTTTTGTGGGATAATATTCCTGAACAAGATTTATTCTTAGAGAGTATGGCTGATGCTGCAAGTTCTGTTCATAATCATTTTAAAGGTAATATTGCTTATATCAATATGATGGTTAATATGAGTGTTGACTGTGACTGTTGTGCTAAAGCTGAAGATCCTTGTATGAAAGATATCGGCATTCTTGCTTCTCTAGATCCAATTGCAATTGATCAAGCATGTATTGATTTAGTTATAAATTCAAATGATCAAGGTAGAGATCATTTGCTTGAGAGAATTAATTCAAGACATGGAATTCATACAATTGAAGCTGCTAGTGAACTTGGATTCGGTAATCGTGAATACGATCTTATAAATATAGACTAGGTACACATGTGCCTTTTTAATTTCTCTTTAAAATAGATAAATTCTCCGTGAAAAATGTTTGATTATTATGATTTTTAGGTTATGTTTTTATTACAAAGGAAGTACAATTTTATGTAGTAATTTCTTTTGAATAAAAAACGAACGGAGGTGAAAAAATGAGAAAGAAAATTATTGGTAAAACTTTTTCTATAGGTTTAATTATGTTAAGTCTTATTTCTACTACTGTTTTTGCCGGAAGTTGTGTAAAAGTTGCTTCATCAACATTGGATATAAAACATAATTCTAGTGTTAACAGCGTTTATAGAAAATTTAGTAAAGATGTACAGGCTTTAAGTTATTACTGGAATTATATTGAAAATGGTGCTGATGGTAAGGCTGTTTTAAATGTTAAAATACAAACAAAGAAACTACTTTCTAATGGAACAGTACAAACAAAAAAATTAACTACATCAACTACAAGTTCACTTGATACTATTAAATTTCCTGTTGGATCTGGGACATATAGATTTGTTCATTCAACTTCAAATAACAATAAAAGTACGGGAAGATTTATATCAAATAATGTAATTATATTTACAGAAGATGAAGATTAAAATTATAAGAGGCCAAATTTGGCCTTTTATATAATTTGTGTTGGAGTGATATTATATGAATAATTTAATTAATAAAATAACATTTAGAAGTAAAAATTCAATATTATTTATGATTTTAGTTGGTTTTTTACTTTCTTTAATATTGATTCTTTTCAATTTTGATTCTTCTATAAATGAATATTTAAAAAATGTCAAAGAAAAGAATATTGATTGGAGAAGCGTATTAGTTGATACAGAGGATTTAAATAATATTGAGAAATTTAAAAGCATTGATCATGTTACTCAAGTAACTGATATTAACTTTTTTATTTATGGATTTTTTATTGATAAAAGTCAAAATATAACATTATATGCTCTTAATGAAAATGAATTAAATAATTTAGAGATAGTTAATGGAAATAAAGATGTTCAAGGAAATAATCTGATTTGTCCTAAAAAATTTAAGACAGTTGGTTCAACTTTTTCAAGAAATTTTAAAAGAATACATTATGATTCAGCTGGAGTAGATGAAATTTTAGATGAGAGAGACGAAACTTTTTATATTTCAGCAAACTATGATTCAAAAAAAATTATGATAGATGGTATAACATGTTTTACGAGTTTAGAAAACTTGGAACGTTTAATAAGATACGCAGATTATAATCAAGATGTAAATTATGCTCTCTCAACTATAAATATTATAGTTGATAACATAAAAAATATAGATTATGTAAAAGAAGAATTAAAGAAAATGGGTTTTGATAGTTATGATAAAGTTGAAATAGATTATGATGGACTAAATAATTTAGAAATAACATTTATTGTTGTATTATGTTTTATGTTGATTATGGTTTATATAGCAATCAGTTTGCATTTAAAACGAAATGTAGAAAGCAAGAAAAAAGAAATTTTATTATATAAAAGTATTGGCTTTACAAATAAAAACATTTTTAGAATTTATGGGTATGAATATTTAATAGTTTTTGTTTTCTCAATATTATTTGCTTATTTAATTAATTTATTGGAAACATTTGCAATTTCAAATATATTAATAAGAACTGAATACTTTGAATTGCTTAATTATAAAATGAATATCTATTCAATGTTAATAATTATACCAATTGGATTCATTTTGATAGTTTTATTCTCTTTGAATAAAATAAGAAAGGTTGTTAAAGGTGCTATATATGATAATTAAAAATTTAAGTAAGAAATATATAAAGAAAAATGAAGAAATAGAAATTTTTCAAGATTTGAATGTTGAATTTGAACTCGGAAAATTTTATATGATTATTGGACCTAGTGGGAGTGGGAAAACATCGCTTATAAAAATAATTGGATTATTGGATTCAAACTTTGATGGAAGTGTTTTAGTTGGAACAAAAGATGTATCTCATTTGAATGATAAAGAACTTTCTAAAATACGTTATGAAAATATAGGTATAATTTTTCAAGATTACTATTTAAATCCTAGATTAACTGCTTTTGAAAATGTTTTAGTTTCAACTATGCTAGATAAGAGTTTGTCAAAGTTGGATAGAAAAGAAAAGGTGGAATCTTATTTAAAAAAAGTAGGATTAGAGAATAGAGAAAACCATTTTCCAGCTGAACTTTCTGGTGGAGAATGTCAACGTATTTGTATAGCACGTTCGCTTATAAATAATCCTGATTACATATTATGTGATGAACCGACTGGTTCTCTTGATCCAGATAATGCTGCTAATATAATTAAAATATTAAAAGGTTTAGCTGATGATGGAAAGTGCATTATCATGGTCACACATGATATGAATAATTTAAAGAATGCAGATATTATATATCGTTTAGAAAATAAAACTTTAGTGAGATGTGATATTAATGATATTAAAAAATGTGATTAGAAAAGAAAATTTTTGGAAATATGTATTAGTTTTTTTTGTATCTTTATTTTTAAATTTTTCTTTAATAATTTTATTAAGTTATTTTCAAGAAAAGGAATATCAAAGAATAAATACTTTAGAAAACAGAAGTCTTGTAACCAATGCTACTTGTGATGAATTAAAAAAAGATAATTTTTATTGTAAAGATAATGTATTGATTTTTAAAGAAAGAAAGGATTTGGAAAATTTTGTTAAAGAAAATGAAGATAAATATGATTTAGAATATAATGGTATAGAAAACAATTCTAATGAGGTTTTTATAAATATACTAAAATTTTTTATAGTTGTATGTTTAATAATAAATATTGTGATTATCTTTATAACAGTAATTTCTTTTGTTAAAGATGATCAGAAAACAAATCAAATTTATCATGTTATTGGTTATTCAAAAAATAAATTATTTATACTCAACTATTTATCTTTTATATTGTTGTATTCCATTTTATTTTTAATTATTTTCTTTCTTTCATTAATAAGCATTATAATATTAAAGATAAATTTTCAAGTATTATTTCTATTTTTTATGATGTATATTCTATTTTTGGTAATTGCATTTTTTCTTTATTTTGTATTGTTTTGGAGGTTTATGCAAAAGTAAGTATGAATCACATGGTAATATTTTAATTGAAACTTTATATTTGTAGATTTTGTTGATAGAATAGAAGTGGTGATTTTATGAGTTTTCAAAACTTTGGTAAGATTTTAGCTAAAATGCGAAAAGAGAAAAATATGACTCAGGAAGAATTAGCTGAGAAACTTAATGTGTCAAGTAAAACAATAAGTAAATGGGAAACTGGGACATCAATACCTGATATTGTTATGCTAGACTCTATTGCAAAATATTTTAAAATGTCCTTTCATGATTTCTTAGATTTATGTTTATCCAAGGAAAATTCTATTGAATCCGAATTAAAACTTAGAATGAAAAAATATACTAAAACTATTAAGAAAAAGATGATATTTGTTACTTTATGTATTGCGTTGATTTATACTGGTATTTATTATTGTTTAAAATTATATTATAAACCTGAAGTTTTTGATTTAATTTCTGATAATAATTTGTTGGAAGTTTCAGGTACTTATTTGGATAGTCCAATTGATAGTAAAGTAGTAATCAATTCGATTTATTGCCATGAAAGTGTTAATAATATGGAAATTGAAACTAAAAGTTATAAGTTATATGTTTATGATGAAAACGATAATTTGTTGATTCAAAGTGAAAAAAGTAGTGATAATTTGGAAAAATTAAATAACCTGTTGTCATCTGAAAATTTAACTTTTGATAAGCGATTGAAATCAAATAGTATATTTGATCATCATTATCAAACGTTGTCTTTAATTCTTGAATATGGAGAAAAAAATGATCAAAAAATAAATATTAATATTAAAGTCTATGAATAGTAGAGTTACTCTACAAATACTTCCTAGTGTTATTAATACTTTTAATGTAACCTATTTTTAGAAAGGAGTAAAATTTGAAAAAAATTTGTTTATATTTTTTATTTGGATTAATTATGATTCCAAATTTTGTTTTAGCAGATTTTAGTGATCTTTTAGTTTCAAGAGAAACAAAATACTATAAAACAATTCATTATAGTGATTCAGATGTTTCTGTATTGTCAAATGCAACTGATAACACTATTGAAATTAGCGAACAAGAATATAATAATGCACAGACAGAAATAGATATGAGAGCATCTAGCACTCAACAAACTGATTATAAGAAAATGACTGCAAGTATTTATAGTTCTGGAAACAATTATAAATATCAAGTTAATCTTGAATGGAAAAACATTCCTAAAGTAAGAAGTAATGATATTATAGGCATTGGATATAGCAGTGAATTTGTAAATATTGTAGATGGTATTTCTTTTTTTCAAAATTTTTGTACAAGTGATGGTTGTAAATCATCTATAAAACATGAATTAATTAATTCTCCAGCTGGAAAATCTGCTGTATTTAGTTTGCCAACATCAACTTTAACTTACTTGTCTCAAGAATTGTCTTTTAAAGTTGCAAAAAAAAATTCAGGTGTAATAAACACTCAAAAAATTTCTGCAGATTACTCTCATGCAACTAAGAGTATATCAATGACAAATGCAAAGAAGCATAAAGTTAATTATGATAATGGTATTGTTTTATCAAAAGGAATCTCTGGTTATTACGATTCAATACCTGTAACAAAGACTACATGGACAGGTTCATGGTAAAAATATGCAATGGCATATTTTTTTTGTCAAATTTTTTATTTGAGAAGCATATACTATTGACAGTTGAATATTCACTCAACTATAATGATATTAGTTGAATAGACGTTCAACTATGGAGGTAATTATGAAAACAGCAGAAGTGTGTGATTGTAATGTAATACATGAAAATGTAGTAGAAAATGTTAAATCTAAAATGCTTGATAATGAATTTATTTCAGAGATATCAACATTTTTTAAAATATTAGGTGATAATACTAGAGTTAAAATTCTTTTTGCTCTTGATTATAATGAAATGTGTGTTTGTGATATAGCAAATGTTTTAAATATGACAAAGTCATCAATATCTCATCAATTAAGTTATTTGAAAGATTTAAATATTGTTAAATCAAAAAAGAGTGGCAAAGAGGTTTATTATTCTTTGGATGATGAGCATGTAAAAGAGGTATTTGAGGTGGCTATATCTCACATTGAACATAAAAGGAGTATGTTATGAAAAAGTATAAATATGTTATAAATAATCTTGATTGTGCCAACTGTGCTCGTGAAATTGAAGAATATATGAACTCTTTAGATGACTTTAAGAATGTGGTTGTTAACTTTAATACATCAAGAGTTGTATTTGAAAGTGATAAGTGTTTTTCTTTAGATGAATTAAATAAAATAGTTTCATCAGTTGAAGATGAAGCATATTTAACTTTGAATGAAGAGAATCCTAAAGAATATCATTTAAGTGTTTTAATAGTTGCAATATTACTTAGTCTAGTAGCTTATATTTTTAAAACTCCTAGATGGTTAAGTTATAGTTTTTATATAATCAGTTATGTTTTACTTTTATATAAAATAGCTTTTTCTGCAGTAAAGATGTTAATAAAAAATCATACTTTAAATGAATATGCTTTGATAACTATATCATGTTTAGGCGCTTTCTTTATTGGAGATATTATGGAAGGAATAATGGTTGTTTCTCTTTATACAATTGGTAAAATTTTAGAAGAAAAAGCAATCAATAATTCTCGAAAATCAATTAAAGATTTGATCGATATAAAACAAAGTTATGCTAATGTTTTAGTAGATGATGAATTAAAAGAAGTAGCAGTAGAAGATGTTAAGATTGATGACATTATGGTTGTTAAAAGTGGTGAAAAAGTGCCTGTAGATGGAATTATTATTGATGGTAAAACAGAAATCGACACTTCATCTTTAACTGGTGAATCAGAATTTTCAAGTGTTAAAGTAAAAGATGAAATATTATCTGGATCAATTAATATGGGGGACGTGATAAAAGTGAAAGCTACAAAGACTTATTCCGATTCGACAGTTTATAAAATTCTAGAATTATTAGAAAGTGCAACTGATAAAAAAACTAAAACAGAAACAGTTGTGGCACGTGTTAGTAAAATATATATACCAATAATCTTACTTTTAGCCATTTTAATAATTGTACTTTTACCGCTTGCTCATGTAAGTTTTTCTGATGCTTTGTATAGAGGACTTACATTCTTAGTAATATCTTGTCCATGTGCAATTGCTATATCAGTTCCACTTTCATATTTTACAGGAATAGGTATCAGCAGTAAAAATGGTATTTTGATTAAAGGAAGTAGTTATTTAGATAATGTAAGTAATGCTAGAAATATTATATTTGATAAAACTGGAACAATTACTGATGGTACTTTTGAGGTAAAAGAAATAAAAATACTTGATAATAATTATACTTATGAAGAAATTGTGGATATATTAGTTTCAGGAGAAGCAAATTCAAATCATCCAATAGCTAAATCTTTTATGAAACTTTCAAATGAACATAATGGTAAAATTACCAACTTTAAAGAAATAAGTGGTTCGGGAATAAGCTTTGACTACATGGGTAAACATATTAATATTGGTAATAAAAAATTATGTGATTGTGAATATTCATCAACGATACATTTAAGCATTGATGGAAAACATGTTGCATCTATAATGATTGATGATGGAATTAAAGATGAATCCGCGGATGTAGTAAGGTATTTTAATAAATTGGGCATTAATACTTATATGTTTACTGGAGATAGAAGTGAAGTGTCTTTATTTATTGGAAAGCGTGTTGGTATTAAAACAATTAAATCAGAGATGCTTCCAACTGACAAATTTTTAGAATATGAAAATGTTGAAAAGACAGGTATGACTATTTTTATAGGTGATGGCATAAATGATGCTCCAGTTTTAAAGAGAGCAAATGTTGGTATTTCTCTTGGATCAGTCGGTTCTGATTCAGCTATTGAAGCAAGTGACATAGTTTTGATGAGTGATGATTTAACTAAGTTAGTAACGGTCTTTGAAATTTCTAAATATACTAAGAAAATTATTAAACAAAATTTAATATTTGCTTGTCTTGTAAAACTTCTAATATTGTTATTAAGTGTTTTTGGATTTGCTAATATGTGGATGGCAGTATTTGCTGATACTGGTGTTACTCTTTTAACTATTTTAAATACACTTAGAATTATGAGAAAAAAATACTAGTTTTAGTATTTTTTTTGATATTATATAGGTGGTGATATTATGAGTAAACTTGGAAACGCGATAAGCATGCTTAATTTACTTAGTACTGGAAAAAAATACAGTGTTTCTGAACTTGCAAGTATTTTAGAAGTAAGTGAAAGAATGGTACGCTTATACAAGGAAGATTTTGAAAAAGCTGGTATATATATAGATACAATATATGGACCAACTGGTGGATATGTTTTAAATCAAACTGTTAAACTACCAGAGAGAAGATTTTCTTCAAGTGATTATAAATTTCTATTAAATCTTGATTTAAAAGATGATGATAGAGAAAGAGTACAAGAAATTGCCAATAAAATAAGAGATATCTATATTGCTGCAAAGATAGAAAAAAAGGATATATTTGATGGGGAAAAGGATACGTATAACAAACTTTCTCGAGCAATTAAGGAATCTAGAAAAGTAAAAATAAAGTATTATACTAGTGGTAAGGGTGAAAGTGAAAGAATAATTCATCCTCTTGATTTATTTTATACCTCATCTTCTTGGGCAGTTGCTGCTTATTGTGAATTAAGAGGTGATTTGCGTCATTTTGAACTTAAACGTATAAGTTCTATAGAAATTATGCCTGAATATTTTAACTAGACGATATACTTCCTATATAGGATATATACTATACTTAGGAAGTGAAAAAATGAATGAATTTATAGAAAAATTATATGAAAATATTATTAAATCAACTGATAGTTGTGAAGAGGCTATTAAGGTTTTAAAAAATATTAAAGGGAATATTTTATGTGTAGGAACCGGAGGTAGTAAGGTTGTATCCGACTTTTCAAGTAAAGTTATTGAAAAGAAAAACGGATGTATTACAAAAAGAGTAGACATTAGTGATATAGATGATACTGATAGAAAACTATATGATGCAATATTTATTTCTTCCTATAGTGGAACTAATTATGGTGTTGAATACTCTTTAAATAATGATTTAATCCATTATGTTTTAACGAGTAATAGGGAACTTAAAAATGCTTTAGTTATACCTTATGAAATGGAGTATGAACATTCTTTTATATCTCTAAATTCGACATGTGTTCCAATGGCTATTCTTCTTAAGTATTATTTGAGAGATGAGTTTCTAACCATTTTAGATGAAATATTTTCAAAGATAGATAAAGATGCATTTATTGATTTAAATGGAGAAAGTATAGTAAATATATTTTATTCTGATAAAACAATTGCAACATCAACGTTTGTGGAATCAACTTTAGTAGAAGCAAATATCGTTGCACCTTTGATGCATAAGCTATATAGTTACTGTCATGGAAGACATACTTTCAATAGAAATCATGATAAAAAAGCGATATTAATAGGTTATAATGGAAGTGATTTAGAGAATGTTTTGATTGAAAATTTCAAATATCAAATGAAAGAATATATAGTTTTAAAAAGCGAATTTGAAGATGACATTATAAATGATTTTTACTTAACCATACAAGCGGTTTATTTACTTAGAAATATAGCTTTATCAATGAATATCGATTTAAGTGAAATAAAATATGATAAAATAGCAGCTAAAAGGTTATTTAATTTTAAAGGAAGTGTTTAAGATGCGTATTATTAGTTTTGGTGATCTCTACTGTGACTATTATATAAAAAATGGCAAAGATATATATGTAAGTGGTGGAAAAAGTGATGCTAATATTCTTGTTAATTTAAGCCGTTACTTCAAGTGTGCTTATTTTGGAGTATGTGGAAGAGATTCAGAAGGAAATGTAGCCGTTTCAAGCTTAAAAGATGTTGGAATAGAAACTTATATTAGAGAGGTTCAAGATGAAACAAAAACATTTTTTATAAATGATGGAGTTACTTCTAAGATATGTCCTTATTGTAAGAAAAGATATGGTTATAGTGGAACTAAAATGGAATTTTCAGATATTAAAATAGAGAAAGATGATTATATTGTTGTTGATAACTTAAGAAAGTTTACTCTTGATGTATTAAAAAAGTATGATAATGAAGCTTTTTTAGATTTAGGAAGTAATCATGATATTTTAGATTATGGATATGAGGAACTTACTGACTTACTAAAGGGACGTTTTTCTATTATAAGTTTAAATGAAAGAGTATATTATTATTTAAAGGATAAATTTTTAGTTGATTCATATGATTTATATGATAATTTTTCTCCTAAAATTTTGATTATAACACGAGGTAAAAGAGGATGTGATGTTATCTATAATGATAAATTTTTGAAGAAAACTATTGAAGAACCAACACGTGAAGTTTCCGAATCGGGAGCAGGAGATGCGTTTATTTCTGAGTTTATTAGAACATATATAGAGGAAAAAGACATTGATGATAAAATGATCAGCAAATCAATTATTAGAGCTTTAACTAATTCAAGTAAATGTGTTAAAAGTTTAGGTGCTAGAGGACATATAATTAAACCATATAAAGTTACTTCTTATGAAAAATGTATATGCCGTTCTATTGATGTTAAATAGTTCATAGTGTATAATAATGATACTTGGTGATGTATATGATAGATTTATTAAAAAATAAGAATGCGAAAAATTGTTTATTAACGATTATCCTTAAAAGTGTAATTTATTTTTGTTGGTATCTTTTTGCGGTAGTTTTTTCTATATTTATATATGATTATTTATCGGATACTAAGATATTTGTTTGTCTTATATTTATTTGTGTAATATATCTATTTAGAAACATATTTAAATATTTACATAATAAGGATGCTTCTAATAATTATCAAAATTTTAAACATTCAATAGAACTTAATTATTTCTCTAAAATAGAAAAATCAAATATTTATTTTAATGATATAGAACTTAAAAATGTTGGGAAAATGATTCTTGATTTTTCCTATAGGGCAACTAAAACTTTATTTGATATTGGAGAAGTAGTTATTCCTTTAATTTTAGGCTTAATAATTCTATATCACAGATTATTTCAAATTAATGTTATTATATCTATTTTAAGTATAATTTATCTTATTTTTTTAGTAATAGTTCGTTATAAAAGAATAGATGTTATAAATATTCATAATTATAATGATTTATTAAATAATTTCATTAATAACTTTAATACGATAAGAAAACTTAGAATATTTGATTTTTGTTTAAAGAAACTAGATGAAAATAAGGATAATGATATGCTTATTTTAAATAAATCAAATGATGAAAATGATATAAAATTTTCTAATGGTATGATTTTATACATGTTAATTATTTTACTGATGATTTTCTTTAATATAAAAAATAATGTTACTAGAGTTGGTTTATTTTTCTTTTTCATTGTGATAATGTTAAAACTTCAAAACTTATTATATGATTTACCTTATACAATTAAAAATTATTTATATATAAATAAAAATAAAGATAATCTTGATAAAAAATATGCTAAAAAACTAAATATGAAATATATCTCTAATTTTAAAAGTGTTGAGATTAAAGATGCAGAGGTTGATTACAAGTCAAGTGATGTTATAATACATATTCCTTCATTTGAACTTTTAAAAGGAGAAAGTGTTGGAATACTTGGAAAATCCGGTCAAGGTAAATCAACTGTTTTAAATGTTTTAAGCGGTTATTTGCCAATGGATAAAGGTTGTCTTTTAGTTGATGAAAAAGAAACTAAAAACGTCATGGATGTTGTTTATTTATCAAAGGATGTTAATCTTTTAGATCTTTCTTTAAGAGATAATATCAGTTTAGGTAAAAAAGTAAGTGATGAAAAAATATTAGAATATATTGAAGAGATTGGACTTAATGACTGGTATTTGTCTTTGGATAATGGATTGGATACGATTATTACTAATGTAAGTGATGTAGTTCTTCGTAGTATTAATATTATAAGAGCAATTGTTCTTGATAAGAATGTGTATTTCTTTGATGAAATAACTTTAGGAATGAATCTTGATGGTGAAAAGAAAGTAGTTGCTATGTTAAAAAAATATTTTAAAGATAAAACATTTATTATTATTTCAGATAGACCAATTTTAAATAATATATGTAATAAACATTATTTCATAAAAAATCATACTTTACTTGAAAAAGAATCTCTTTTATAGGTTCTTTTTCTTATTAAATTCATAAATGTTTGATAAAATAAAATTTGGTTAAATTAAATAAAGAAAGGAAGTTTATATGAAAAACATTTTAAAAAAATATGGTTTAAGTTTTTTTGCAGTTGTTGTTCTTTTGTTTGTACAAGCTTATTGTGATTTAGCTCTTCCTGATTATACATCTAAAATTATAAATGTTGGAATTCAACAAAAGGGTGTAGAATCAGAAATAATTGATAAGATGACTGATAAAACTTATGCTAATATAAATTCGTTAACGTCTGTTGATTTAAGTAAGTATTATGAAAAAGTTTCTAAGACTGATGCTAACATAAAAAAATATTCTTATCTTAAGGATGGAGATGTTTATGTTTTAAAAGGAGAATTATCTGAGGACGATAAAAAATCTATTCTTGATTCTACGATAATATATTCATTTTTATTAAATAATGATGCGATTAAACAAATGGGAATAGATATTAATCCTACAACAATTGAGTATTATACTAAAAGTGATACAAATAATTTTGATGAATATTTAACTAGTTTTAATAACTTGGATGAATCTATGAAAAAACAATATGCTATTTCATTTATCTCAAGTGAATATGAAAGATTAGGAATTAATTTAAAAGATTTACAAATGAATTATTTGTTTAAATCTGGAACTAAAATGATTGTTCTTTCATTATTTATTATGGTGGTTATTATTGCAACAACATATATATCTGGACGTCTTGCAGGTATGGTAGCTTATGACTTAAGAGAAAAAGTAGTAAGAAAAGTTATGAGTTTTTCTAAAAGTGAGTTTAATGAATTTGAAACAAGTAGTTTAATTACTAGATCAACTAACGATATTACTCAAATTCAAAATATGTTAACAATGGTGCTTAGAATGGTTCTTTATGCTCCAATAATAGGTATAGGCGCTTTAGTTAAAATCGTAAATATCAATATGGTTTGGGTACTAGGTTTAGCAATTGGAGCTATCTTAGTTTTAATAATTATATTGATGTTATTTGCTTTACCTAAGTTTAAGATTGTTCAAAAGCTTATTGATCGATTAAACTTAATTGTAAGAGAAACTTTAAATGGTTTACCTGTTATTCGCGCATTTGCTCGTGAAAAAGAGGAAATAAATAAATTTGATAAGGCTAATACTGATTTAAGGAAATTGAATTTGTTTACTCAAAGACTTATGTCTTTAATGTCTCCATTAATGATGCTTATAATGAATGGAACTATTATTCTTATTTATTTTGTTGGAGCAAAACATATTGATGCTGGTACAATGCAAGTTGGTACTTTAACGGCACTTATAAGCTATACAATGCAAGTAATTATGTCTTTCTTGATGTTAAGCATGTTATCAATTATGGCTCCTCGTGCAATAATTTCAATCAATCGTATTAAAGAAGTGTTAAATAAAGAAAACACTATTAAAGAAACTAAAAATTTACCATTTGATAATGATAAGATTGGAGAACTTGAATTTAAAAATGTTTCATTTAAATATCCAGATGGTGATGAATATGTGCTTGAAAATCTTAATTTTAAAGTTCCGAAAGGTTCAACTTTAGCAATTATTGGATCAACAGGAAGTGGAAAAAGTACAATTGTTAAACTAATTGATAGATTCTTTGATGTAACTGAAGGAAGCATACTTGTTAATGGAGTTGATGTTAAAGATTTAAGTTTTGAAACATTAAGACATGATATAGGTATGGTTCCTCAAAAAGGGATGTTATTTAGTGGAACAATTGAAAGCAATTTAAAATTTGGTAATGATTCATTAAGTGAAGAAGATATGGAAAAATCTTTGAATGTTGCTTGTGCATATGACTTTGTAATGGAAAAAAATGAAGGGCTTCAATATCCAATTAATCAAGGTGGAACTAATGTTTCTGGTGGACAAAGACAAAGATTATGTATAGCTCGCGCTGTTGCAATGAATCCTGATATATATGTTTTTGATGATTCTTTTTCAGCACTTGATTATAAAACAGATGCCAGTGTTAGAAAGAATTTAAATAAGTATTGTGAGTCTGCAACTAAGATAATTGTTGCTCAAAGAGTTGCAACTGTAATGAATGCTGATCAAATTCTTGTGTTAGATGAGGGTGAGGTTGCTGGACTGGGAACACATGAATATTTATATAAAAATTGTAAGGTTTATAAAGAAATTGCCTTATCTCAACTTAGTGAGGAGGAACTTTCATGAAAGAACGTAGACATGGTCCAAATCAAAATTTTGAACGCGCTAAAGATTTTAAAGGAACATTAAAAAAATTATTTAAATCATTGGATGCTTACAAGATTCCAATAATTATTGTATTTGTTTTTGCAATTGCATCAACTGTTTTCTCAATAATTGGACCTAAGATTTTAGGAAATGCAACTAACGAAATATTCAATGGTATTGTATCTAAAATAAGTGGTGGAAGTGGTATTAACTTTCCAACACTAAACAAGATTTTATTAACTTGTTTAACACTTTATATAATAAGTGCAATATGCAATTATATTCAATCATTTATAATGTCAACGATTACTCAAAAGTATACTTATAAACTTAGAGGTGAACTTGATAAAAAAATTCATAAATTACCATTTAAATATTTTGATAATAAAACTAATGGTGAAGTATTGAGTATTATTACCAATGATGTAGATACTTTACAAGTAAGCTTCAATCAAGCTATAACACAAGCTATAACATCTATTACTACAATTGTTGGTATACTTGTTATGATGTTAAGCATCAATGTATCAATGACTTTTTTAGTTTTACTTCTTGTTCCATTAAGTTTAGTCTTTATGGCTGGAACAATAAAGAAGTCTCAAAAATACTTTAAAGCTAATCAAGAGTATTTAGGTCATGTTAATGGAAATATTGAAGAAATGTTTTCTGGACATGATGTAGTAGTAGCTTTTAATGCAGAAGAAAAATATATGAATATATTTAAAAACAACAATAAAAATCTTTATGAAGCCGGATGGAAGAGTCAATTTTTATCTGGACTTATGCATCCAATTATGCAATTTATCGGTAATTTAGGTTATGTTGGAGTTGCTATCATGGGTGGATATTTGTGTATTAAAGGCAAAATAAATGTTGGTAATATTCAATCATTTATTTCATATACTAAAAACTTTACTCAACCTATAACTAGTCTTGCTCAAGTATTAAACCAAATTCAATCAATGATTGCATCATCTGAAAGAATATTTGAATTCTTAGAGGGTGAAGAAGAAACTTTTGGAACTAAAAAACTTGATCATGATGTTGTTGGTAGTGTTGAATTTAAAGATGTAACTTTTGGTTATAACGAAGATAAAATGATAATTAAAAACTTTAATTTAGTTGTAAAACCTGGAGAGAAAGTTGCTATTGTTGGTCCAACAGGAGCTGGTAAAACAACTTTAGTAAAACTGTTAATGAACTTTTATAAGCTAAATAAAGGGAATATTATAGTTGATGGCATGAATATTAAAGATTATGATGTATATAGTATGCGCAAAAACTTTGGTATGGTTTTACAAGATACATGGCTTTATAGTGGAACTATTATGGAAAACTTAAAGTATGGAAAACTGGATGCAACTGATGAAGAAGTATATGAAGCATGCAAGGTTGCTAATGTAGATCATTTTATAAGAACTTTACCTGATGGCTATAACATGCAAATTGATGAAGAAAACGCGAATATAAGTCAAGGTCAAAAGCAACTTCTTACTATTGCTCGTGCTATTCTTGCTAATTCTAAGATATTGATTTTAGATGAAGCTACGTCTTCCGTTGATACAAGAACTGAAGAACTTATTCAAGATGCAATGGATAAATTAATGGAAGGTAGAACAAGTTTTGTTATTGCTCATAGATTGTCAACTATCAAAAATGCTGATGTTATTTTAGTTATTAATGATGGTGAAGTAGTTGAAATGGGTAACCATAACGAGCTGTTAAAGAAAAATGGTTATTACGCAAAATTATATAACAGTCAATTTGAAGTATAGAAATATACTTCTTTTTTTATTTTGTAAACACTTATAAATTTTAATATTTATTTTGACAAGAAAATTTAAATATGTTAGTATTTCAATGTAATTTGTACAAATAATAAAATAAGTTTTTGAGTTATGCATTATTTTCAAGTATGGTTTAAGTACGGGCTTAAGAGTTAGAACTATTTTCTTAAAATTGTAAAATAAATAACATTAAATTTTTTACAATTAAATTATTTATTAACTTGGATAAGGGGATGCTTTTATGAACATTGATAAAAAATTGGAAAGATATGTTGAACAAAATATATTTTCTCAATATAAATTAAATGATAAAGCACATCAAATAGATCATATTAAATATGTTATTAAAAGGTGTTTTAAATTTAGTAAAAATATGAATGTTGATGACAATATGCTTTATGTAATAGCAGCATATCATGATATTGGGCATCATATTGATTATAAGAATCATGAAAAAGTGTCTGCTGAAATTTTGTATACTGATAAGAATTTAAGAGAATTTTTTTCTGAAAAAGATTTACGTATAATGAAAGAAGCAATAGAAGATCATAGAGCTTCCTTAACTAAAGATCCAAGAAATATATATGGAAAAATATTGTCATCTGCAGATAGAAATATAGATGTAGATGATTCTTTAAAAAGAATTTATATTTATAGTAAAACGCATTTTGACAAACTTAATGAAGAAGAAACAATTGAAGAATGTTACAATCATACTTTAAAAAAGTTTGGAGAGAATGGGTATGCGAATTTCTTTGTAGAAGATATAGATTATAATAATTACTTAATGGAATTACGTTATCTTTTGAACAATAAAGAAGAATTTATTAAAAGATTGAAATCTCTTGTAAATAAAATTAAATAAAAAAAGACACATAAGTGTCTAAATAATTTCCATGATCATCATGAGTATAAATCCGATAAGAGTGACAACGCCAATTGCATTTTTATTTTCATCATTCATACATTCTGGAACTAGTTCTTCAATGATAACAAATAGCATTGCACCAGCAGCAAATGAAAGTAGTATTGGTAAAATGATTTTTATTTTTAAAACTAGTATTACTCCTATAATGGCTGATATTGGTTCAACTATTCCAGATAAAGCTCCGATCAAAAAAGATTTCTTTCTGGATAGTCCTTCTTTTCTTAAAGGAATAGATATTGCAGCTCCTTCTGGTATATTTTGTAATCCAATACCAATAGCTAAGGATATAGCTGCTATTAATGTAGCTCCTTCAATATTATAAATTATTGATCCAAAAGCAACTCCAATAGCTAAACCTTCAGGAATATTATGAAGTACAATTGATGTTACCAAAAGTAGTATTCTTCTAAAGTTGTTTTCTTCGTTTCCTGTAAATTTTGAAGATATCTTATCTCCAACAATAAGTAAAACAGAACCTAATAATAGGCCAAGTGAAACAACTATGCTTGTATTCATATTTAAATTGTTTGCTTGTTCAATTGAAGGCAATAAAAGTGAAAATATCGCCGCTGCTAACATAATTCCAGCTGATGCACCAAGCAAATAATTCATTACTTTATTATTAACTTTTTTAAATAAAAAAACAAATGAAGAACCAAAAGTAGTTAGTAAAAAAGTTAATGTGGATGCAATAATTGCTTGGGTAAGTGGTGAAAAACTTTCAAAAAAATTAATCATATCATATCTCCTCAAGATATTGTATGTAGTTTTGTTAATTGTGTGTTATTATATTTTTAGTGCCCAATATATAAAGGAGTTTATATGTTAAAGAAAATATTACTTGTAATTATTTTGTTTACAAGTATGAGTGTTTATGCTTCAAGTGGAGCATTGAGTAGTGATTCAATAAAAACGTGCCTAGATGGTATAACATATGGTTCACATAAAGGTGAAGGTACTCTTCATTACCATAAAGCAACATACAATGGTAAACAATATTACCCTGATGGAAATGCAATAGCAAATGACCCTTGTCCAAAGAGTGGTAATGCTGTAAAAAAGACAACAAGAAAGGTAACAACTAAAAAGCAAACGACTGTAACGTCTACTAAAATCCCAAAGATTAATGTTACAACTATTCCTATAAGAAGCAGTGATACAACAATAAATAAAATAACTATCAATGGTGAAGATTATTTAAATGTTTCCGAAAATAGTGATTATATTATTTATAAAAATAAAGTTGATATTAGTGTTGTTTTAAATGATTCAAAATCAAAAGTGGATATTATTGGCGATAAAGATAATTTTAATGTTGATGAGAATCGTGAATTTGTTATAAAAGTAATTGCTGAGGATGAAAGTGAAAAACTTTATACTCTTAATATTCATAGAAAAATAAAAGAATCGGATTATGTTATCAAAAAATTTGTTGTTGATGGTAATACTGCAAAAATAAATGGTAGTTTAATAGAAGTTAATGCCTTTTCTTATCCTAAAGTAAAAGATATTGTTTATCAGCTAGATAATACAGAAGCATTTTTAACTTTATATCATGATGATAAAGTATTAAATTTAGATGATAATCTTCAATATGATGTAGCATATAAAGTGTTATTAACTGATGCATATAGTAATACTAAAGAATATACTTTAAAAGTTAAAAAGTATACAACAATTGATATTATTGGTATGGGAATAGTTGCATTTTTAATTTTTAGAGTTCCAATTGGTGTGATTATATTTTTAATTTATTTAATAAAAAAAAAGTGAATATATTATTTCTTCACTTACATGATAACTGGTAGAATCATAGGTCTTCTTCCAGTTTTTTCGTTTATAATTACTATTATATTATTTTGGAAAAATGTGTAAATTAGCTTACATTATTTTGGAAAAATGTGTAAAAAGTAGTTGAAATGTACGGATTTTTGTGCTAAATTGTCTGTAGGTGATACTTATGATAAGGTTGAAAAGAAAAATGGATGATTATTTAGTTGAATGGAAGAATAATAAAGATAGACTTCCATTGATTGTAAAAGGTGCTCGCCAAATTGGAAAGACTGATTCTATTGAAAATTTTGCAAAAAAAAATTATAAACAATTTGTTGAAATCAATTTTGCTCTTGAGCCAGAATATAAAAAAATATTTGATGATGGTTTTAATGTTGATAGGATAATTAGTAATATATCACTGATTAATAATGATTTTGTGTTTGAGGCTGGTGAAACACTAATATTTTTTGATGAAATGCAAGATTGTATTAACTGTGCTACTGCACTAAAATCATTTAATATTGATAAAAGATATGATGTTATTTGTTCAGGATCAATGATGGGAATTAATTATAAAGAAATAGAATCCAACAGTGTTGGAAATAAACAAGATTACATAATGTACTCAATGGATTTTGAAGAATTTTTGTGGGCTAAGGGATATAAAGAAAATCAAATAGAGGATTTATATAAATGTATGAAAGAATGTATTCCCTTAACCAAGACTCAATATGATATTATGATGAGTAATTTCAAAGATTATATGATATTAGGTGGAATGCCTGCAATTGTTGCTAAATATATAGAAAATAAGAACTTTAGTGGAGTTTTGAATATGCAGAAACAAATTTTAAAAGATTATGAAGAGGATATAGCAAAATATGCAAAAGGTCTTGATAAAGCAAGAATTTTAAACGCTTATAGAAAGGTAGCAGTATTTTTAGGAAATGAAAATAAAAAATTTCAAGTGTCAAAAATTTCCAATGGGGCTAGAAATAGAGAATATAGAGGGGTTTCGGATTGGTTATCAGATGCAGGAATTATAAATATATCTTATTGTATGGAAAACTGTACATTACCACTTAAAGGTAATTATAATCCAGATAATTATAGATTGTATTTTGCCGATACTGGTTTGTTAATAGCTTCCCTTGACGAAGAAGTACAAGATGACTTAAGGAAAAATCAAAATTTTAATACGTACAAGGGCGCGATTTATGAGAATGTTGTTGGAGATATGTTAGTTAAAGCGGGCTATAATCTGTATTTTTATAAAAATGAGAAGGGAACAATTGAAATGGATTTCTTTATAAGGGATAAAGATTCACTTATTCCAATTGAAGTAAAAGCAAATGATAATTCTACTCCTTCACTTAATACCTTAATTGATAGTGATAATTATAAGGATATTAAGTATGGAATTAAACTTTGTAATAGAAATATAGGATTTAATGGTAAATTTTATACTTTTCCATATTTTATGACTTTTTTATTAAAACGATATTTAAAAGAAACAAAGTAGAACTTATATTAATTTGTATTTTTTCATAAATTTATTTAATAAAAAAGAAGTGAAGGTGTTATTTCTTCACTTCCATGATAACTGGTAGAATCATAGGTCTTCTTCCAGTTTTTTCATTTATAAACATATTTAATTCAAGTATTACTTGATTTTTAATGTCTGTTATGTTGTAGCGTCCATTTAAAGCTTTGTTAACTATTTCTGTAACTTTGTATTCTATTTCTCTTATTAATGATGCATTTTCATTTACAAGAACGAATCCTCTTGTTGTGATATTTGGTTTAATCATTAGAGTATGTTTAGAATAATCAATGTTTAATATAGCTATTAAAACACCGTCTTTACTCATAAGTTTTCTATCTTTTATGACAACTGAACCAATGTCTCCAATTCGAGATCCATCAACATAAACATCTCCGGCTTGAACTCTTTTTCCTCTTCGACATCCGTTTTTATCCATTAAAACAACATCACCATTTTTACAAATGAAAACATTCTTTTCTGGAATATCACAGGAAACAGCTAAATCTTTATGAGCTTTTAACATATGATATTCTCCATGAATTGGCATTAAATACTCAGGCTTAATAAGTCTTAACATCCATTTTAATTCTTCGGCTTTAGCATGTCCAGAAGTATGAATATCTGAAACATCTGAATTTGTATAAACTTTAACCCCTTTTAAGTAAAGTTTATTAATAATTCTATTAATGCTTTGTGAATTTCCTGGTATTGGATTAGATGAGAACACAATTATGTCATCTGGCATTAATTGAACTTGCTTATGAGTTCCATTTGCTATTCTTGATAAAGCAGCAAGTGGTTCACCTTGAGAACCTGTACATAAAATACATATTTCATTTTTCTTTAGATCTTTAGCTTGATTCGTATCTATAAAAATTGTTGGATCTTTGATAAGACCATTTTTTAATGCAATTTCTTTAGCAGATTCCATACTTCTACCAAAAGTTATAATCTTACGATTGTTTTCGCGACAAGTTTCAACAATGTGTTTAATTCTATAGATATTTGATGCAAACGTTGCTAGAATAATTCTATTTGTACTTGATTTAGCAAAAATATCACCTAAGGCTTCATCAACGATTGCTTCACTTGCAGAAAAACCTGGAGATAAAGCGTTTGTACTTTCTGATAAAAGTAATTTTACTCCATTAGTTCCTAATGCAGCCATTTTATGAATATCCGCCATTGGACCAATTGGAGTTAAATCAAATTTGAAGTCACCTGTATGAATAATATCACCATTTGGTGTGTGTATTACGATTGCAAATGAATCTGGGATTGAGTGCGTTGTTGTAATAAATTCTACACTTAATTTTTTAAATTTGATGACGGTATCTTTATTATAAACTATTATATTTTCATATTTCATATTTTTGTCATCTAATTTTTTCTTGATTAAGTCACTTGCAATTTGAGATGCATAAATAACTGGAATATTTACATTTTGAAGTAAGAATGTAATTCCTCCTATATGATCTTCATGTCCATGGGTAATAACTAATGCCTTTATTTTCTTTTCATTTTGTTTTAAATATGTTACATCTTGGATAACATAATCTATTCCAAGTAAGTCGTCCTCTGGAAACATAACTCCAGCATCGATAATAACTATTTCATTTTCATGTTCAATAACATACATATTTTTTCCAACTTCGCCTAAGCCACCTAAAGCAAAAACAGACGTAGTGGACTCTGTTTCTTTCATAAATTTCCTCCTAAATTAAGTTTATAATAAAGATTCCAGGTACTTATGATTATACTATAATTTTGCTTAATTGTCTATTTCATATTAAAAAAAGGTGTAAAAAAGAAGAAAAATTGATTTTTATCGCGAAATATATAAGTAGAAGGGAGGATATATGAAGAAAAAAATATTGATACTTATAATTATACTTTTGATTATAAGTCCGTCTTTTGTATATGCAAATGTTGTTTATGGTGAATATCAAGAATTCATTATGAATACTGATAAATATATGGAAGAAACTGATACTTTAAAAAGAGAGGAGGTTAAACTTTATAATACTTATGAAATAAAGAAAGTTGATTTGGGTTACAAAGAAGAGTGTATTAACTGTGATACATCAGACTATATTTTAGAAACTGTAGAATCAAAGGAAGAAATACCAGGAGGAATTAAATATCAACCAGTTGGAATTTCATCAAGTTCTATTCTTACAGCTTTCTCTTTTTATGATTTTGATGAACCTGTAAAAATATATGAAATTGAAGTTTTTAGTGGTGATAAAAAGGTCGATTATGTATTTATGGATTCTAATAAAGAGATTTATAAAAATTTAAATGATGGAGATAGAAGTACTTATTACACTTTATCTTATGGTAATAAAATAGGGGTTTTTATTCAAAGTCGTTATTTGGCAAAAGATATTATAATAAATATCATAGGTGATGAAATTCATTCAAAAGCAATGTATCTTTTTCAGAATGGACCTACAATAGTTGTTAAAAATTTAGCAAACCATATATATTTTGTTGACGATCTTAACTTTAATGAACTTAAAAATAAATATGGGTCTATAAATTATGGCTTTACTAATGGAAATGGTCAGACTTTTGAATCTTTAAATCCATATTACAAAAAAGAAATAAAGAAATATCATTGTTATGGAGAAGAAAAAGTTATTTTAAATGATTATGTAACTGAAGGAGAAAATTTAATTTATGACGATTATATAACTAAATATAATTACTATACGAGAATAAAAGAAGAAATAAGTGATGACGTTTCAATTGATAAAACTAGTAAGGTTACAAAAACAACTACAAGAATGGTTAAAACAAAAAAAGTTTCTACTACAACAACTAAATTAGTAGGTGATGAGAATAATGGTTTAGATTTAGAAGAAAATGAGATTTTACAAGCTGAACCTTTATTTAATGAAATAGTTCCAAAAGAAAAAACAAGTAATATTAAATTTATAGTAATCGTTATTCTTCTTATTATTACTTTACAGATAATCATATTTACTTTACATAGAAAAAAGTAAGATAAAATATCATTTTGTCGAATCTCTTTTATACGTATTTAATTTAAGTTATAACGAATGTGGGTGATAAAAATGTTGAAGATTAATTTGGAGTATCGGAAGGGAATATTGTTTGTAAGACTTAAGGGCAATTTAAATAAAAATACTGCACCAAAATTCATGGAATATACATTACCTATTATTGAAGATTATGGAATAAAATACATGGTTTATAATTTAGAGGGACTTTCATCTATTGATTCAGTTGGTGAAAATGCTCTTTTAAGTGGTGGAAAAAGTGTTAAAGAAAATGATGGTCGTGTATTATTAATAAATAATAAAGTAAATACTTGTTTGAGATTTGATAAAATAACTGATGAATTGGTTGCTTTAGATCTTTTAAAAATTTAGTGGAAAAAATAATTTCTGAAGAAGAATTTTTAATTCATAGAGTAGCAAAGAAATTTTATAATGTAGAAAAGGAAGATCTTTACCAAGCTGGGTATTTGGGGCTTATTAAAGCACAAAAAAACTATAAAGAGGAGTTTGGACCTTTTTTAAATTATGCTTATAAATACATTTTTGGGGAGATGTATGAACTATCAGTTAAAAGTCGTAACATTAAACTCAATAAGTATTATCTCAATTTATATAAACTTGTAATTAAAGCAAGATCATATTTGGCACAGGTTTTAAATAAGGAACCATCATTTAAAGAAATAAGTGATTATATTGAATTTCCTCTGGAAGAAATCGAATATGTATCGATGCTTTGTGAAGAGATGTTCAGTTTAGATGATGAATATGAAAATATTCAAATAGGTGTTAATTCCATAAATGAAGATGAGATGATTTTGATGGAGTCAATTGAATCTTTAGATCCTTTATCATCTTTAGTACTTAAGTATAGATATAAAGAGGATATGACTCAAAGTGAAGTTGCTAAAGTCTTGGGAATATCTCAGGTAAAAGTGTCAAGATTGGAAAGTAAAGGAAAACAAGAATTGCTTGAATATATTTCCTAAAAAATCTCCATAATATAAATGGAGGTTTTTATATGAATTATAAAAAGTTAGTTGAATCTTTAACTCCAAAAGAGAATAGATTAAAAAATATGCTTATTGCTTTTTTATCTGGAGGAACCATTGGAGCAATTTCAGAAATTTTAGTAAAATGTTTCTCGGTTGAATACATGCTTGTTATATGGATTGTTCTCGCATCTTTTTTAACTGGTCTTGGAGTTTTTGATGATATTGTTGATAAGTTTAAAATGGGGGTAATTATTCCAATTACAGGATTTTCTCATTCTGTTACCTCATCCTCTTTAGAATATAAAAATGAAGGACTTATTACTGGAATTGGAAGCAACTATTTTAAACTCGCTGGAAGTGTAATTCTATATGGAATATTATCTGCAAGTGTACTTGCTTTAGTGAAAGGATTAATATGGTTACTATAAAATACAATAATGTTTATGTGAATAATTGGTTTACAATATGTGGAAGTGATGAAGCAAATGGTAACATTAAAAATGTTAATATGGTTTTAAAGGATAAATATTATGGAGAAAAGACTTTAGAGGATGCAGAAATAAAGATGCAAAAGACAGTTATCAATAATTTATCCAGTGTACATGATTTCAATTTGGTAATTGGAGGAGATTTATCAAATCAACTTGGATGTATGAACTATACATTAAAAAATAATAATATGTCATTTTTAGGAGTTTATGGTGCTTGTGCAAGTTTTGTAGAGTCAATGATCATTGGTGCTAATTTTATATCCTCAAAACAAGTAAATAAAGTTTGTTTATTGACAAGTTCACATGAACTTACGAGTGAAAGACAGTTTAGATTTCCTATAGAATACGGTTCATTAAAGGCAAAATATACAACTGTTACGGCAACTGGAAGTGTTGGGTGTGTAATATCTAATGAAAAAACTAAATGTAAAATTATTTCATCGACAATTGGAAGTGTAGTTGATTATGATATTAAAGATGTTGCAAACATGGGAGCAGTTATGGCTCCAGCTGCTTCTAAAGTTATCGTTGAACATTTAAAGAATGTGCATAAAAATGTAAATGATTATGATGTTATTTTAACAGGTGATCTTGGCTCTTTAGGAAATAAACTTTTACTTATGATTTTAAAAGAAGAACATGGAATAAGTGCATCCAATATAGTTGATGCGGGTGCTAGTTTATATAAAAGTAATCAAAACAAATTAAGTGGAGCAAGTGGTCCAGTTGTGTTGCCACTTTATCTATTCAATAAGGTTTTACTAAGTAAAAAAAATAAAAAAATACTTATTGTTGGAACTGGCGCATTGCATAATCCTACACTTGTTAATCAAAAAAAATCAATCCCAGCAATTGCTCACGTGGTAGAATTGGAGGTAATATGATAATTAAATCATTTATATTTACAGGAGTTGTCTGTGTTATTGCTCAAATTATTAAAGATAATACTAAACTTACAAGTGGACATATCACTAGTTTGTTTGTTTCTATTGGAGCTTTACTCGGATTTTTGGGAGTTTATGATAAACTTGTAAAATTCTTTGGAGGAGGAGCAAGTGTAGTGATTATGTCTTTTGGTAATACTCTTTATAATGGTGCAGTAAAATTAGGTATTTTAAATATGCTTGGAAATGTTTCTACAGGTATAGTATCTTCTATTTTATGTGCAGCTATTGTAACATTAATTTTTAAAGTTAAAAACTAAAGTAGTTGAAATGAATTTAAAAGCCGATTATAATTAAAATAGGGTGATGATATGAAAAATAAGTTACCATTTATTATAATTATAATCGTTTTTATTTTGGGAATAAGCATCTCTTTTTTGTTTAAAAGAAAAGATTCTAAAGGAGATTATGAAAACGATTATATAAGCAAAATATTAGTTGATAATGTTGATATAGGAGTAACATATAAAGCTGGAAATTTGTTTAATACAGATATTACATATGGAAATGTTTATGAGAAATATATTGATATAAAAAATGAAACAGACAAAGATGTAACTCTTTCAATAAACATTAATGATTTAAATGTTTCAAATGAACTAGTTAAATATTCAATCTACTATAAAATAAGTGAAGATAATTATCAATTGCTTAAGGATGAAAGTATTTTAACTGATAAGTTGATATATAATTTAATTGCTTATAAAAAGACAAATATGTCAATAAAGATTGTTATAAAATCTTATTTAGAAGATAAAATTAATTTAACTGGCGAGTTTAAAGTTCAAGATAATTTAAGTTCAAAAGATATATTTATCTCGGGTTTAAATGATGTTCAATCAAAATTAATTGAAAAAATAAAAAGTATTAATGGGATTAATACAAGTGGTATATATTATTACGAAGTTAATCAAGATGAGTTTTCGGGATATATTATTGTGGATGCTCAAGATATAAGTGAGATAAAATATGTTTATACAGTTTATAATGATATGTATATGTATGTTAACTATAAATATGTTGATGAATTTAAAAAATCAAAAATAATGAAAAAAGATGAGAAAATTTCAACTAAAACTGTTGCAGATATATGTCGTTCATATAGTAAGAAAGGCTGTAGCAATTTAAATGATCTTTCGTATGATAAAGATGGTGGAAAAGAAAATTTTCATAGTAAAGTAAATGATGTAATAAATTCTTTAAACAATATAACTTTACAGGAAAATGTTTATATTTTAGATGTAGTAAATGATTTAAAAAAAAGTGATATTAGAGGATATGTATTAATCAATAATGTCAAACAAAAACATGAAATATATCTTTATTTAACAAATAATATATTTATGATTTCTGGATATAATTTAACTAAATTAGGTGAAATCAAGCTAACATCATCCACTATAAGGGCATATAATGAAAGTGCATTTAATTTGGCAAGCAAGGATATGTCTACAGTTTGTTCTTTTAGTGGATTTTCTAACTGTGTTACTTTACAAAATACACCAGTGTAACCTTTGTTGCACTTTTTTTTTTATTTATTAGTTGTTATAATATTAATACAATAGGTGATAATATGAAAAAAATAAAAAATACTTTATTTATAATAGTTGCTCTTTTTATAAGTGTTGTATGTATTCATACAATATATAATGATGATTTTAAGTTAAGAGATTACGTTATTAATGATTTAAATGAAAAAATAATTAAAGTTGGAGATTATGCAAGAAATATAAATATAAGTTTTAATAAAACTGGAAAAATAAAACTTAATGCTCTATATAAGGGTGCTCATGGAGAAAGCAATCCCAGTGAGTTTAATTATAATTTTTCTTTAGATAATGGTATATATATTGTTGAAAATGAGGATGGTTTTTTAGAGTTTGATATGTCTATTTTAACTAAGATAATTGATACATTTGCAAGTTTAAAAACTTTAGAACCAGAACTAATAGTTAATAAGACAACTAAAAATAATATTATAGTTTATGAGTTGGATAAAGATATTATAAATCAGATATATAGTACCGATTTTAAAACTATAACAATTGATGTTAAAACAAATGGATTTATTAAACAAGTTTCAAGTTATTCTTTAAGATTGGACGATTATGTAATAAATATTAATGATAAAAAAATTGAAGTTAATGGTAAAAATAATATAACTTTAACATTTGGTAATAAAGGATATTCTTTAAATATCAATGATAAATTAAAGATGAATGTTATTAATTATTATCAATATAATATTTTAATAAATGACACATCATTATTTTTAGAACTTACAGATGAAGGTTTTTATTTAAGTGCATTAACAACTCATGCAATTTATAATTCTCTAGAGATAACAGGAGTTTATGAAAATGCCGATATAGAAAAAAATAAAGAGGTTGATCCAATATTAAATCCATTATACAGATATTTTAATGAAGTATCATTTGATATTTGGAGGTAGATATGAAAAAATTAATTAATCTTATTATATTAATCGTAGTTACTTTAGGTGTGGTTTTAGTTTATTGTTTTAATGAAACTAGAAGATTAAGTAGTTACTTTAAAGGAAGTACTTTATCTTCAACAATTGAACAAGTAAGTATTCAAGAAAAGGTAAATAATCGTTTAGATAAGGTTAGAAAAAGTAAAAAATATACCGTTGAAAATGCATATGTTGAATTAAATCCTTATGGTATAAGTCCATTATCAGCTATTATTATATTTCAAACTAAAGAGAAAAATTCAATAGATGTGTATATTAATGATGAATACTTTACTAAAATGGAAAAATCTCAAGAACATGTAATTCCAATATATGGTTTATATGATGACTTTAATAATAAAGTCACTTTGAAAACGGATGGGTATGAATATACATATTATATAAAATGTGAAAAAGCAAATGTTGAATATCCTTTAAATGTTGAAAAAAATGAAGTTATCAACGATAAAAACGGAATAATCTTTACGGTTGCTTCATATAAAACCTATTTTACTGGCTGGGATAAAGATGGAAAATTAAGATTTTATTTAACTGTTGATAATCGTATGGATGTTGAGTGGCTTCCAAATGGACATTTTTTAATTGGTACTTCTGAAGGTCAGGTTCGTGAAAATTTTGTTGGTCTAGTCGAAATGGATTATTTAGGAAAAATATATAATTATTATAATTTGGAACATGGTTATGGATTTGAAATGCAAATTTTAAAAAATGGTAACTATATGTTAGCAGGTGGAGATAAAGCAATTTATTTTAATCATCAATATATTTATGAAATGAATCCTAGTGATGGAAAAGTTATAGATGGTCTTGATATATATGAAGTAATAAAAGAAATAGATTCTGATTTTCCTGAAGAATATCTAGGACCAAAAGCCATACGTAACGGATTTTATTATGATGAAGAAAATGGAAATTTAGTTGTATCATTTAGAGAAATAAATACAGTGTTTAATTTTGATTATAAAAACAAAAAACTTAATTATGTATTTACAGGAGCTGATTCTTTATTCTCTTCTGACGTATGGAAAAAATATTTAGTTAAAGTAAAGTCGGGAAGATATCCACTAGGGCAACATACTCCAACAATTACTAAAGATGGTTATTTAGCTTTGTTTAATAATGGATATGACCGTTATGGAGTAGCGTTTGAAAATAAATCCAATAAAGTTGGGGATTATAATTCAGCTTATACAGCTATGGAAATCTATGATATAAAAAATAATGTGGCTAATCTTGTTTGGAAAAGTGATTTTGATAAAAAGTATTTTTCTATAAAATATGGAATATTTAATGTTTTAGAAAATAATCATAAGTTTATGGATTGTGGCTATATTTTAAAAGATGATTTTAGAGATAAAAGTGATAATAGTTTAGTAGAAGTTGAAAAAAACGTTGATGATATATATAGTTTAATAATTGAGTTGGATGAAAATGATAAAGTAGTATTTAAAGCTACTACTGAAGAAGGTAAGTATCGTGCATTTAAACATAATCTTTATGATGAAGAAACTAAAAATGTTGATTTGGAACAATTTAATATCATTGATACCGTGGAAAAATCTGATTTAGATGTTTTGTCAATAAAAGAAATAGATGTTGATTCTTCGATGGAATGGATAAATACATTTGAGTTTACTAAACATACTTTTTCAACAAATTATAAAATAAATGAAAATGATGAAGTTAAGTTTTATTTCTTAAATAGAAGAGGTAAAGTATATTCTTTTGTTTATAAAAATGAAGATGATAAGAATATTAATAAAGTATTTAATATTGATATTCCTAGTGATAGATATCGTGTTTTTGTTTCTATTAATGAAGAACTTTATGATACGAAAAAAGTATATAGTTTTTAGCTATATACTTTTAAATTGCTTATTAATAATAACACCTTTATTTAATTTTAGTTCTTTTATATCTTCACATGCTTGTTTTACGCCGTCATAAAGCTCGCTTTTTTGGTGTGCATCACTTCCAATAACAACATTGCTTCCGCCAAGATCAATATATCTTTCAAGAATTTCTACACTAGGAAATGGACTCCCACATCTTCGATAACCACTTGAGTTTATTTCAAGAGTTATACCTCTTGCAATAATTGTAGTTAAAATCTCGTCAATTAAGCCTTTATCGAGGTTTCTTTTTGTTCCATATTTTTTGATGTAATCCATATGAGCAAGAGTATCCATATCTCCATAGGTAACCATATCCAACATTAATCTTAAATAATCATCAACTGCATCTTTATTATATCTAAATGATTTACCATTTAGATGGTGAATACTTCCAATGATGTATTCAATACCATACATATTTCTTAAAAACTCAACATATTCCTTATATAAATGTGGTTCTGATATCTCAACACCTCTGATGACTAATATATCTTTTCCTTGTTCATATTTTCTTATTTCTTTTTCGCGTTTTGTTAAGCTATTGATAGTTTGCAAAATATTTTTTTGAGCGAATTCAACATGATCAGTTATTGCTATAACATCATTTCCAAGTTCTTTTTCTCTTTCAATAATGGTTTTGATTGGAAGATCCGAATCAAATGAATAACTAGAATGTATGTGTACATCAGCCTTATAATTTTCCATATTTTCTCCTTATAAAGAAATAAAAAAACAGCGATTAAGCTGCATCCTTATTTAATGTTTTCCATTCACGAGTTGATAAAGTAACTTTAACACCATCAATTTTCTTTGTTTGTGTATTTAAATTTTGTTTTCTTCTAGAATGATTTAATGCATGTGATCTAGTATTTCCAAATAAAGGTTTTCTACCAGTTAATTTCTTTGCCATAGTTTTCCCTCCTTTAAAGAATTCTTTAAGATTATATCAAGATAATTTAGATAAGTCAATAATTTTTACGTTTTTAATTTTGTTTAGATAAGTAATGGTGTATAATGGATATAGGTGATGATATGTTTTATCCGTTAGGTGTTAAAACTGATTTTAGTATATTAAAAAGTCTTATTAAAATTGAAGACTATATTTCGTATGCTAAAAATAATGGATTAAATGTAATCGGAATTCTTGATGATAATTTAAATTCTTCACATATATTTTATGAAATGTGTAAAAAAAATAATATAAAACCAGTAATAGGCTTAGATATTATAATTGAAGATAAAGAGGTATATTTATATCCAGTTAATTATCATGGACTTACTAATCTATTTAAATTTTCTAGTTTAGATGAAAAAAGTTTTAAAACTCTTAAAAATTATTCTGAAGATATTATATGTGTAATAAACTATGAAAGTTTAGAAATATATGAAAATATGAAGAAGATTTTTTCTAAAGTATTTTTATCATTTAAAACAGATGAAGAAAGAGTAGATGAATTATCTATAAGTGAAGATGTTATATATATAAATGAAACCTTATCCTTAACTGAAGAGGCCTCAAAATATATCAATTATTTAGATATGATAAATAAAAATATTACTTTAGGTGAATTTTCATTAAAAGACTATAGAGAATCTATTTTAGAGATAAAAGAATATGACACCTCTAAGTTAACAGATTTAATTGATATTGAATTTCCTAATGCTACTTCATATATTCCGGTATATGTTGAAAATAGCCAAGAATATTTAAAGAATTTAGCAATTAAAGGATTAAATAGAAGACTTAGTAATGATGTACCTTTAAAATATAAAGAAAGACTTTTATATGAATTAGATATAATCAATAAGATGGGGTTTTCAAATTATTTTTTAATCGTTTTTGATTATGTTAGATATGCTAAGAAAAATGGTATTCTAATTGGTCCCGGAAGAGGAAGTGCAGTTTCTTCCTTAGTTTCATATTCTCTTGGTATAACAGAAATTGATCCTTTAAAATATAATTTATTATTTGAAAGATTTTTAAATCCAGAAAGAATAACTATGCCTGATATTGATATCGATTTTGAATATGAGAGAGTAGATGAAGTATTTAACTATGTAAAAGAAAAGTATGGAAGTGAGTATGTTGCAAGAATAATAACATATGGAACTTTTCAAGCACGTGAAGCAATTAGAACAGTTGGTAAAATCAACAATGTTAAAGAAAATTTAATTCAATCATTGTTGCAATTTATTGATAGTAAAAAGACTTTAAAGGGCAATTTAAATAAAAATGTTTTAGAAGTAATAAATAGAAATTCATTACTAAAGAAAGTTTATAAAGAAGCATGTGTTATTGAAGGATTAAAGAAAAATGAAAGTATGCATGCTGCAGGAGTAGTTATTTCTAGTGTGAAATTAACTGATGTTATTCCAATAATTAAGAAAAGTGATATAACTTTAACCGGGTATACGATGAATGAACTTGAAAGTCTTGGTCTTTTAAAAATGGATTTTTTAGCTCTTAAAAATTTAACTATTATTAAAAATACAATTAAAAAAATAGATGATAATTTTAATTTAATGGCAATACCCTTAAATGATGAAAAAGTATATAATCTTTTTAAAGAGGCACATACTCTAGGTATATTTCAATTTGAGTCATTTGGAATGAAAAGTTTTTTAAAAAGGTTTAAACCTGATAAATTTGAAGATTTGGTTTTAGCTTTAGCAGTATATAGACCAGGCCCAATGGAAAATATTGATGTTTTGTGTGATCGTAAGAACAAACATTTTAAATATTCTACTTTTGATGAGTCTTTAAAGAGTATTTTGGATGAAACTTATGGAATAATTGTATATCAAGAGCAAATAATGGAAATTTTAAGGACGATGGGAAATTACAGCTATGCTCATGCTGATGTTGTACGAAGAGCCATAAGCAAGAAAAAAGTAGATGTAATGGAAAGTGAAGGAAAAATATTCATTGAAGAATCAATAAAAAATGGATATTCTAAAGAATGTGCAGAAGAAGTATTTAAGTTTATTGAGAAATTTGCGTCATTTGGTTTTAATAAATCACATTCGGTTGCTTATGCACTTTTAGCATATGAAATGGCTTATTTAAAAGTAAATTATAAATGTGAATTCTATGCAAGTTTACTTAATACTAATATTGGTGGAGAAGAAAAAACAAAAGAGTATATAACAGAAGCCAAAGAAAATGATATAAAAATAATTAAACCTAGTATCAATAAATCAAGTTATCTTTATGAATGTGAAAATAATACCATATTACTTCCATTTAGAAGTATAAAAGGAATTTCTTCTCAAGTAACAGATGGAATAATTAAAGAAAGAGAAAATGGTGAGTTTAAGAGTTTTAATGATTTTCTTGCAAGATGTTATAAAAAAATAGTAAATCAAAATATAGTTGAAATTTTGATAAAAGCTGGTGTTTTTGATGATTTAGGTATTAATAGAAAGACTTTAATAACCAATTTAAATTCCAGTATAACTTATGCTGAATTAATACGTGATTTAGACTCTTCTTTAGTAAGCGAGCCAGTTCTGATTGAAGTAGATGAATTTGATGATGGAGAGCTTATGAACATGGAACTTTCTCTTTATGGTTTTTATGTTACTAATCATCCAGCGAGTAAATATGTAAATTCATTTAAACAAGCAAATATTAAAGAAAACTTTGATAAAGTTGTTGATACTGTAGTTTTGGTTGAAAAAATCAAAAAAATTAAAACTAAAAATGGTGATGATATGGCATTTTTAGAAGCAAGTGACGAAACAGGAACTTCAGAATTTACGATATTTAAAGAAGCTTTTCCAGGATTAAAAGATGTTTCAGTTGGATCTTTAGTTAAAGTGCGTGGAAGAGTCGAAAAAAGAATGGATAAATATCAAATAGTTGTATCTAATATAAGTAAAATTTAGTATAATAAGGTTTAGGTGAGAACGTGAGAGATAAAGAAAAAATAATAATGTTAGTAACTTTAATTATCTTTATAGTTGTATTACTTCTTTCTTTTACAGTTATAACTTATTTTAATATTAAAGAAGAAAACAAAGTACCAAAACATGATAAAACAACAATACAAGAAAGTACAACGACAAAAGAATCAACAATTGAACCAACAACAGAAATAACTACAGAAGCAGTTACGGAGATAACTACGACGAAAACAAGTTCAACAAAAGTTACTACAACAGCAACCAAAAAAATAACAACTAAAGGAACAACAACTACAACTGAGAAAATCGTAAGTATAGTTAATCCAAGTGAACTTGATGAATGGTGTTTAAATATCTTTAATATTATTAATGATACAAGAAAAAGAAATGGTTTGAATACCCTAAGTTTGAAAAAGGATATAAGAGATTTAGCGATTGATGCTTCTATTAAATGGGAAAGTATTCATGATGAAGGTTTAAAAAGTTATTTATATGGTTATAACTATTATGGATATCAAAGTAATATTTTGAGCAGCAATACGGGATATAAAGTTATCGCGAATGAAACATTAAAGAATACCGATGTTGGTACAAATAAATATTTAAATTATGTTGGTATCAATATAAATAAAGTTGATAACAAATATTACTTTATTATTATTTATGAATAAGATATGATAAAATAAATTATATTATTTAACTACAAGGAGATGAGTTTATGTTTGAATACATGGGAGATAGATTAAGCAATGCCATAAAAAATATTAAAGGCATGGGAAAAATTACTGAAGCAAATATAGGAGATGCAATAAGAGAAATAAGAACAGCTCTTTTAGAAGCAGATGTTAACTATGAAGTTGTTAAAGAATTTACTAAAAGTGTTAAAGATAAAGCTTTGGGTATGGAGGTTTCTAAATCTTTAAAACCAGAAGAAGTGTTTATTAAGGTTGTTAAAGATGAACTTGTTTCTTTACTTGGTGGAGATTATGTTCCTCTTGAAGTTAATAAAAAACCAACTATTGTAATGATGGTTGGGCTTCAAGGTAGTGGTAAAACTACAACTTCAGGTAAAATTGCAGCTTTAGTTAGAAAGAAAAATAAAAAGAATCCTTTATTAGTTGCATGTGATATTTATAGACCAGCAGCAATTGATCAATTAAAAGAAATTGGTAAACAATTAAATATTCCAGTTTTTGAAGAGGGAACAAAACCAGTAAAAGAAATAGTAAGTGATGCTCTTCTTTATGCCAAAGAAAATAATCATGATTTTATAATTATTGATACAGCTGGTAGACTTCATATAGATGAATCTTTAATGGATGAACTTAAAACTGTTGAAAATGAGTTTAAACCAGATGAAATCCTTTTAGTAATTGATGCAATGATGGGACAAGATGCAATAAATGTTATTAATGGATTTAATGATAAACTTAATTTAACTGGTGCAATTTTAACTAAAATGGATGGAAATACTAAAGGTGGAGTTGCTTTATCTGTAAGACATTTAACAAATATTCCAATTAAGTTTATAGGAGATTCTGAAAAGCTTGATGGATTAAGTGAATTTTATCCAGAGAGAATGGCTGAAAGAATTCTAGATATGGGTGATATTCTTTCAATAGCTGAAAAAGTTGAAAACGTTGTTTCAGAAGATGAAGCAAACGATTTAGCTAAAAAGATGAAAAAAGGGGATTACACTTTAGAAGATTTTTTAACAAACATGAAACAAATCAGAAAACTAGGCCCTTTAGAAAATTTACTTAAAATGATGCCAGGAGCTAGAAAAATGGGACTTAATAATATAAATATTGATTCAAAAGATATGGCTCATGTAGAAGCAATTATTCTTTCAATGACTCCTTATGAAAGAAAACATCCAGAAGTTATAAAAAATTCTAGAAAGTTGCGTATTTCAAAAGGCTGTGGAAGAAGTGTAGAAGAAATCAATAGACTTTTAAAACAATTTGAAAACATGAAAACAATGATGAAACAAATGAGTAATGGAAATATGAGACTACCTTTTTAGGTAGTTTTTTTTAATTCAAAATCGGCGATTAACCGAATAAAAATCATCATTTAATCGAAAATCTTTGATAAATTAATAGTGTAAATTTTGACTTTTTTCATATATTATAATATACTTTTAATAGTTAATTAAAAAGCGATTCATTTAAAGTAGTTATTTTAAGAGTTAAATAGAGAACTTGTGGGTGGTGTAAACAAGTAATTTTAAACTAATGAATTACAGATGATGATTTTAATCGGATTTTTCCGTTATCAATAAGAGGTAATAAACTATTATTACGAATAAAGGTGGTACCGCGAGCAATTCGTCCTTTTTGGACTTATTGCTCTTTTTTATTTCAAGGAGGTGGTTTGTATGGATAGTTATTATTATTACTTTAATGAATTAATTTTAATTAGCTATATAAACAGAAAAGGAGAAATAAAAAAATATGGAAAAGAATTTGTTTGATATTCTTGAGGAACGAGGATATGTAAAAGATTTAACTCACAGAGATGAGATAATAGAATTAATTAATGGAGAACCTATGACTTTTTACTTAGGTATTGATCCAACTGCTGATAGTTTACACATAGGTCATTTTTTTGCTCTAACATTATTTAGGTGGCTTCAAGACTTTGGACATCATGGAATAATCTTGATTGGAGGAGCAACTGCTCTAATCGGAGATCCCACAGGTAAAAGTGATATGAGAAAAATGCTTTCAAAAGAAGAGGTTGCTCATAATAAGGCAGAAGTTAAAGAATTAGTAAAAAGATTTGTTAAAACAGATGGAGAGAATCCAGCTATTATAGTGGATAATGCTGACTGGATTTGTGATAAGACATATGTTGATTTTATGAGAGACATAGGAGTTCATTTTAATGTAAACAACATGCTTGCTGCTGATTGCTACAAAAAAAGATTAGAAAATGGTGGATTAACATTTTTAGAAATGGGATATATGTTGATGCAAGCATTCGATTTTGTGCATTTAAATGAAAAGTTTGGATGTCGATTACAAATTGGTGGTTCTGATCAATGGGGAAATATTTTAGCAGGCGCTGATCTTTCTAGAAAACTAGGATATAACAATGGTAAAAAAATTGATTCCTTATATGGTTTTACTTGTCCATTGCTTATAAAAGCTGATGGAGAGAAAATGGGTAAAACAGCTAGTGGAACACTTTGGGTTTCAAGAGATAAAACAACTCCATTTGAATTTTTTCAAGCTTGGATAAATTCTTTTGATGAAGATGTTGAAAGAAGTTTATCATTTTTTACAAGAATGGAAATATCGGATATTAAAGAATTATGTAAAAAAGACATAAGAAAGGCGAAAAAACTACTTGCGTTTGAAGTTACAAAATTAGTACATGGGGAAGCTGAAGCAAAACAGGCTCTAGAAACAGCTGAAGAACTATTCAACAATAATGGAATATCTGAAAATATGCCATCAATTAATATTTCAAGAAAAATGCTAAATATAAATATAATTGATTTGCTAGTTGAAACAAAAATTGCTTCATCTAAATCTGAAGCAAGAAGACTTATTGAACAAAATGGTATTAGTTTAAATCAAGAAAAAATAAATGATATAAATTTTATAGTAACAGATGCTGACTTAAAAGATAATGCTTTAGTATTACAAAAAGGTAAAAAAGTATTTTTGAAAGTTAATTTTATAGATAATTAAAAACCACTTGTTCGTGTTTTTTTTCAGATGCAAATTATTTAAAATTTTTAACACATTGTTTTAATATGTTAAAAAAAGCGTAAAATTTTAACATATTTATTGTCTATGTTAAAAAAATAGTGTATTATTAACATGAGGAGTGATGAATTTATGAAGTTATTACCATTTAATGACTATGATTTAAAAACATCGAAAATTCTTGAATATTTGAATAGTGCATCAAGATCTCTTGCCGAATTAAAAGGGTTTGCTAATTCAATTCCAAATCAACATATTCTTATAAATGCGATTACTATAAATGAAGCAAAAGATAGTAGTGCGATTGAAAATATAGTTACAACTCATGATAGTATTTATAAAGTTCTAACTGAAAGTGGATTTAAAGATGGTGCTGCAAAAGAAGTAGTTGATTATCGAAGTGCTGTTTGGCATGGATATGAAATAATAAGAGAAAAAGGTTTTATTTCAACAAATATATTAGTTGAGTTACAAGCTATGATTGAACCAAATAGGAGCGGTATAAGAAAAAATCCGGGCACTAATTTAGTCAATAGTCTCACTGGCGAAATTATTTATACACCACCTCAATCTGAAAGTGAAATCAGAGATTTGTTAAAGAATTTGGAAGATTATATTAATAATTATGATGATGACATCGATCCATTAATTAAAATGGCATTAATCCATTATCAATTTGAAAGCATTCATCCTTTCTATGATGGAAATGGAAGAACTGGAAGAATATTAAATGTTTTATATTTAGTATTAAATAATTTATTAGACAGTCCAATTCTTTATTTAAGCAATTATATAAATAAAAATAAAAGTGACTATTATAGACTATTTACTGAATTTAGGAATGAAAACAATTATGAGGATTGGATAGTTTATATTTTAAAAGGTGTAGAAGAAACATCAAAAAATACGATAGAGTTGATAAAAAAAATTCAAGAAGAGATGGAATCTTTTAAAAGTGAATTTATAGAAAAATTGCCTAAGGTTTATTCGGATGAATTATTGAATTCATTATTCTTTGAGGTATATACAAGAATAAATTATATTGAACAAAGTTGTGGGGTTACAAGACAAACTGCTGCAACTTATCTAAATCAATTAGTAGATGCTGGTCTTCTTGAATATGAAAAAGTAGGAAGAGAAAGTATATATAAGAACACAAGATTAATTGAATTATTAAGTAAATTTTAGCAATTAAAAACCACTTATTTGTGGTTTTTTTTCTTGAAATTATAATTAAAAATGATGAATACTAATGCTGTTATACCTAATATAAATGGCTCATATTTATACATCGTAAGCATTGCAACATAATATTTATTAACTATACTTGCAAATATGAAAAGAATAGGTACTATTAAATTTATTATTTTTTTATTAGGTAAACAATTTTTTATACTATTTGTTAAATATACTAAACTCATTATAATATTGAATAGCCATATGAATGAAATTAAGTTTTCTAAGTTTTGAATAAAATCGCCGATTGATATCTTCTTTAATAAAACATATTCGGGATATCTTACTACTTCTACAAGTGAATATGAAAATATTCCATAAATCATAACACAATCAATAATTAAAAATAGTGTTGCTAGTGTATAAGTTTTTAAAATACTTACATCTTTTCTTTGATTTTCTTTAGTCATAAGTACAATTGATGTAGATATTATTGTATAGTTTAAACCAGATGTTAGTATATTTATTGGTTTAGTAGCTGTATAAACAAAATTTGTTGTATCAAAGTAAGGAAGCAAGCAAAACAAAGCAAAGAGATAAGTACATATGCTTACTACAATAAGAACGTTGCTTACTCTATATAAAACAATTTCTTTTTTATTTAGTATGTATAATAACAAAAAGAGCAGGGGGATACTTATCATTGATTTACTCATTAAATTTAAATACATTGTTGATGCCATATTAATTAATATAACTAAAGCATATATGGAAATTATTGAATAAAGTATAATATTAAAAATATTGTTTTTTTTCTTTATGTTTAAAAAGTATAAAAGAATCATTCCTAAAATATAGCCTATTAAAATGGATAATAAGAAGTTTTCTTTAGAAGAAATAAGAATTTTAGAAAAACCTATTCCTAAAAAAAGGCTTTGCATATTAAAAAAATTTAAAATATTCCATTCTTTTTTCATTTTATTAAGAGTCCTTTCTTATTTATGTGAGTTTTTACATCAATGTCGAAACTATAATCATAGAAGTGTTTATCTAAACTATGAAATTTATTTAATAACATATTATTTATTCCTAAAACGTCTGTTTTATATTCTTTTAATTTATCTATTAATTCATAGATGTTGTTTTCAAGTTCTTTATTGTATCTTCCTTGAATATTTTGTAAGTCTTTAACATTATTGGCTTCTTCATCAGTTGTAATTTGTTTTATTGTTGCTTCTAGATCTAAAGATATTTTAATTTTATCCTTTATATCTATTTTTTTCTTTATTTTGTTTATATTTATTTCAATATATTTTTCTTTCCCGTTTTTTATAAAAATATTTTCATGACCAAAGAGTAATTTTAAAGTATTGAATTCGTTATTATTTAAAGTTGCAACTTTTTTGCTATTTTTATATAGATTTAGTTTACTGACTTTTAAATTTTCATCTACAATTGGTAGTACGAAGTCGGTATTTTTATCTTTAAGTTTTTTTATGGTGTTAAAGGAGTTATCTTTGTAAACTCTTTCTAAAATGTTTTTTAAAGTTTCTCCTATGTTTTCATCTTTGTTATAAATGTCAGTTTTTTCAGTTATACATGTGTAAAAAGTATTATTTATTTCGGGGCTTCTTAAAAAGTAATTTAAAGTCGTATCAATAGGAGTATTTTCTGATAAAATGACTGCATTGAGATGAGAATAGTATAAATATTTGCTAGAACCAATTAAAGTGTTATCCAAAGCATTTGTTAAAGAATTACCAACTCCAGAGTAGATTTTAAATTTTTCTTCATCTACTATTTCTACTGTTGTATAAAAAAGATTATCTTTATAATCTATTAGTATAGATGAAACAATTCCAAGTTCATTTAGTTCATGATAATTTGCACATCCTGTTAAACAAAATATACTTATAATTAGAATAATTATTTTTTTCATGGAGCCTCCTTATATCTATTTTTGCTTAATAACTTGCTTCGTTTCTTTGTTTTCATTTTAAATAAGGTTTGTTTTATATAAGTAAGATCAAATGGTGATAGAGGATAAAAATAAGGTTTATTAAACACTTCTTGACTTGTTAATGAAGTAATTAATGCAATAAAACAAATACCTATTCCAAAAATACCATATATAGCTGCAACAAATAAGAATAAAAATCTCCAATGTCTTATGGAATTTATTATTTCAAGATCAGTAAATATTAAACTTGAAATAAAAGTTATGGCAACAATAATAATCATTATAGGTGAAACAATACCCGCAGCTACAGCTGCTTCGCCTAAAACAAGTGCTCCTAAAATAGAAGTGGCAGAACCATAACTTGATGGAAAACGAATATCACTTTCTCTTAAAATTTCACATATGATAAGTGTGATAAAACATTCAATTACAGCTGGAAATGGAACTTTACTACGTTGCTCTTGAAAATTGATAAGTATGGTTGTTGGTATAGTTTCCTGATTATAAGTTGTAATTGCAACATATATAGCTGGTGTTAAGATAGCTAAAAAGAAACAAAGAAAACGTAATATTTTTAAAAAGTTAATATTTATGGCTTTTTCATAATGATCAGCAATTGGATTTATAAAATCGGCTAAAAATGAAGGTAATATTAAAGCATTGGATGAGTTATCAAGAATAACAACTATTTTTCCTTCTAATAAAGATGCGGCAACAACATCAGGCCTTTCAGTTACTTTAAAAGCGGGAAAGGCGTTTTTTGTTTTATCGCCTAAATATTTTTTTAACTGAGTTACATCATTGACTCCATCTCGATCAATAGCTTCTAATTTTTCAATAACTTCATTGTATATCTTTTCTTCAGCAATTGTTTCTATATAAAGAACACTTGCTGTATTTTTTGTATATCTTCCGATAAAGATATCTTTATTTTTTAAATGTTTAGATTTTATTCGACGTTTGATTAAACCTAAGTTAACTTGATAATTTTCAACAAAAGCTTCTTTTGGACCATATATTGTACTTTCAGTAGTTGGAGTATCGATTGAACGTGCTAAGTTTCCTCTTGTTTCTACGGCAATTACTTGATGTCTATTGATAATAATAGTAAATCCTGATTCTAAATAAAGAGATAAAGTATCATAGTCAGGAACATCTTTTATATTAGGACTTGGAATTAATTCTTTTATATCTCTAGGTATATGACTTTTAGGTATAATTTTTAAGATATAATCATTTATTTTATTTTGATCAATAATAGATTCAAGATAGATAATATAGATGTTTTTTATTTTTTTGATATTTAAATCAGTCACGTTTTTATAGTCTTCATTTATTTTTTTTATATAGTCCATATTATCACCATTAAATAGTTTAACCAAAAGTTAAAAATATATGTTCTTTTGTTAATAAATAATATATAATATTTTCTTAAGGAGTTTTTTCTATGAAATTATATTTTGAAGTACTTCGTGCTGTAGTGAAAAAAATAGTATTAAGAAAATCAAATGGAGAAGTGATTCGTGATTTTGCAACTAATATGGGTGTTGTTTATATAAAGCTTGCTCAAATGTTAGCAACACATGAATTTCAAAATTATTTTAGTGAAAGTGATAGAATTGCTTTATCGAGTATATGTGACGATATTGAACCTGTTGAATTTAAAATTGTTGAAGATACTTTGATAAGTACTTATGGGGAAAATTATCGTGATTTATTTTTGTCTATTGATGAAACACCAATTGGATCAGCTTCAATCTCTCAAGTATATAAAGCTAAACTTAAAAACGGAAAAGATGTTGTTATAAAGGTTAAAAGAAAAGATGTTGAAAAAAATATTGTAAAAGACGTTGAAAAGTTAAAAAAACTTATGCATAGATTTGGAATGTTTATCAATTTTAAAAATTTCTTTGGAGGAGAACATGCCTTAAATTTATATTTAAAATGGATAAGCGAAGAGACAAATTTTGATAATGAAATAAATAATATAAAAATGTATGGTGAATTTTCAGAAAAAGTAAATGGAAGTGTAGCTAACACAACTAAAATATGTGTACCAAAGGTATATGAAGAATTATCATCAAGTGATGTTATTGTAATGGATTATATTCCTCATAAAACTATCAATCAACTTCCTTTAACAGAAGAAAATAAAGAATTAATAAAAACGGCTATAAATAGTTATTTGAAACTAAGTTTTAATTCTCTTTTAGAAAATGATAATGTAATTTTTCATGGAGATCCTCATAGTGGAAATCTATGTGTTGATAGTTTTGGTAATATTTATTTTTTAGATATGGGATTGTTGTTTTCTTTAGGCAAAGAAGAAATTGAATTTTGTAAAGAATTTTTCTTTGCAGCTTATACAAGTGATTTTGAAAAAATATTTTCTATAATAACACGTTATGGTACATTAAGCGAAAAGCAAAAGAAAAGGTTAAAAGATGAAGTTAAAACTTACTGTGATAACTTACGTGGTAGAGAAGTAACTAATTATTTTATGGATATGGTTATGATATTTACTAAATACGAGCTAGATCCACCTGAATTCTTGTTTGATATGGCGAAATCTTTTGTTTGTTTAAATGGAGTAGGTAAATTTACTCAAAACTATGTAAGCTGTGATGCATTATTGAAAGAAATTATTTTAGAATATGTTATTAAAAGTCAAATAAAAGTAACGGCAAAAGCTTCTTTAGATTCTATAAAAATATTTCCAAAAGCTTTATTGAATCTAAAAAATTATGGCTTATCAGGTTTGGTGGCTCAAATAGAAAGCGATAAAGACCTGAGAAGTGATATCATTAATCTTATTGATATATCGGAAACAAATATTAATATACTAAAGAAAACAATTAAAGATTATCTTGGAAAGAAATAACTTTTGTTTACAAAAAAGTAATTTTTCTTTATAATTGTTATAGGTGATAAATGTGAAAAAACTATTTGATAATAAAGTAGTACAAATTGGTGTGACTGCTTTTTTAGTAATTGCTGCGGGAATATTATTTTCTTTTATAATTTATAATATTGGAGTAATATTTGGCTTTATTAAAAATATTTTAAATATAATGATGCCTTTGATATATGGTTTAGTGCTTGCTTATATAATGCATCCAATAGTTAATTTATTTGAAAATAAAGTGTTTAATAAAATCGAAAAAGAAAAGACTAAGAGAAATTTAAGTATTCTATGTACATTTGTTATTATTATTGGTTTATTAGTTGCTTTAATAAGTATCATTATTCCTCAATTATTAACGAGTATTCAATCTCTTTTAGTTAATGTTCCGGATTATTTAAAAGATTTAGAAAGTGCAATAACAGGATGGCTTTCAAATAATAAAGAATTGTCTGCTGATATTTTAGAAAAGTATAATGAAATTTCTAAATCTTTAATAAATGCAATAAATACAGTTATATCTCCATTAACTCAATCAGCTTTAGATAAAGTTAGAAGTGGGGTATTTGGATTCTTAACATTTATATTTAACTTTGCAATTGGTGCAGTATTTGCTGTTTATATCTTAGCTAATACTAAAAACTTTGGAGCAGGAATTAGAAAAACTTTATATTCTTTCTTTGATATAAAACATGTTGATGCTTTTATTGATGAAGTAAAACATGTTAATCATGTATTTTGTCAATTCATGATTGGTAAGATATGTGATTCATTTGGATTTGTATTTACTTGTACACTTTTATTCTTGCTTATTTGTAAATATCCATATGCACTTTTAATAGCCACTTTAGTTGGTTTAACTGATTTAATTCCTTATTTTGGACCATATATTGGAACTATACCATCAGCTTTACTTATTTGTATGATTTCTCCAGTTAAAGCAATCACTTTTGTTTTATTCATTGTTGTACTACAACAAATTGATGGAAATTTTGTAACGCCTGCTATTCAAAGACAAGCAACTGGACTTCCATCATTTTGGGTATTATTTGCAATTACTTTATTTGGAGGACTATTTGGCCTTGTTGGTTTATTAATCGCAGTTCCATGTTTTACGATTATATATGAACTTGTAATTGATTTAGTAAATCAAAGACTTAAGAATAAAAAGTTACCAGTAGAAACAGAAGCTTATACACTTGATAAAATCGTTAAACCAAGTAAAAAGCAAAAAGATTAAAAGTAAAAAAAGAGTATTCGTTGAACTTGTATGAATACTTTTTTTATGGTAAAATGTATTTAGCAAGAAAGACTTGCATACAATATAAAAAAGGAACATTTAATATTCGCATGTTGAGTGTTGCCTAGTAATATTTTAGCAATCACCTAAATCATTGCTGAGTTAGGTGATTTTTTTTATTTCTATATTAGTACTATGTATAACAAAGATACTAATAGGAAGATAATAATGATTAAAGATAAGATTAAAAAGTCTTTCTTGCTCATAATATCGCCTCCCTTCTTTTGAAGTTTGGCAAATCACCCAACTATTAAATGTTCCTATAAATAAAACATCAAACATTTGTTTTATATGCAATAGCTAATTGTTTTTTTATTTATTGATATATACTTTTTTTTACAAAGTTAATATTAAATGAGAACTCAATAGAAAATGAGTTCTATTTTTATATAGAATTATAATTTTATAAATAAGGGCGTTTATATTTAAATTTTAAAACTGATATAGTTAATTCTATTATTTTTATTTGTTTTTTGATATAATTTCTATAGGATATGAGGTGAATGTGTGAAAAGTATTTTTGATTTAAAATTAGAAGACTTAACATCATATTTAGAAGATAATGGATATTCTAAATTTGTTTCAAAACAAATTTATGATTGGATATATAAAAAACGTGTTTTTGATTTTGATAAAATGAGTAATATAAAACTTGAATTAAGAGAACAATTGAAAAAAGATTTTGATATTTCAATGTTAAAACTTGTAAGACGTCAAACAAGTAAAGAAACTAATAAATATCTATTTGAATTAGATGATGGTAATTTAATTGAAAGTGTTCTTATGAGACATGATTATGGATTGAGTGTATGTGTGTCAAGTCAAATTGGATGCAATATGGGATGTTCTTTTTGTGAATCTGGACGTTTAAAAAAAGTAAGAGATTTATTACCTGGAGAAATTGTAAGACAAATTCTTATGATTGAAGAAGATGTGGGCATGCGTATTTCTAGTGTAGTGGTAATGGGAATAGGCGAACCTTTTGATAATTATGATAATATAATGGACTTCATAAGAATAATTAATTCACCATTTGGAATCGCGATTGGAGCAAGACATATTACAGTTTCAACAAGTGGACTTGTACCAATGATAAAAAGATATGCAGAGGAAGATTTGCAAACTAATTTAGCAATAAGTTTACATGCACCTAATGATGAACTTAGAAATAAAATTATGAAAGTAAATAAAGCTTATAATATAAGTGAATTAATTGCTGCTATAAATGAATATATTGAAAAAACTAATAGACGAGTTACCATAGAATATGTTATGCTTAGTATGGTAAATGATAGTGAAGAAAATGCAAATGAACTTGCTGATTTACTTAGAGGAATGAACGTATATGTTAATTTAATTCCTTATAATGAAACTAGTCATATAGAATATAAAAAATCTCCAAATGATCGAGTTATGAAGTTTTATGATACTTTAAAACGTCGTGGAATAAATGTAACGGTTAGACGAGAGTTTGGTGGAAATATAGATGCTGCCTGTGGGCAACTTAGAGCAAATGAGGTGGAAAGATGAAATCATTTTATATAACTGATTCAGGAAGAGTTAGAAGTCATAATGAAGACTCAGTTACCATTGTTAAGAATTCTTCAAGTGAACATTTGATGATTGTTGCTGATGGTATGGGAGGACACAGAGCTGGTGAAATTGCATCAAGTATGGTGGTAACTCAAATCGGTTCTCGTTTTCAATCTTTATCAACTATAGGAACTAAAATTGATGCTGTTAACTGGATAAGAGAAAACTTAAATGAAGTTAATGCTAGTATTTTAAAATATAGTGATGAACATCCTGAAGCAATGGGACTTGGAACTACATGTGTTATGGCTCTTTTAACTAAGGATTTCTTGATGTTTGTTAATATAGGGGATTCAAGTGGATTTGTATTTAAAAATGGTAAATTAAAAAAGATTACGAATGATCATACACTAGTTAATTTTTTAGTTGAAACTGGCGATTTATCTGAAAGAGAAGCTAAAAATCACCCTAAGAGAAATGTTTTAATGCGTGCTTTAGGAGCTGCTGATACATGTGAGTTTGATATATTTGAAGTTGAAACTGATGTTGATGCTATAATGCTTTCAAGCGATGGTTTAACAAATATGTTAACTCAAGAACAAATTGAAAAAGTTTTAAATGAAGAAGATATAAGTGTTGAAGATAAACTTATTAAGTTAGTTAAAAAATGCAATGTTCGTGGTGGACAAGATAACATTTCAATAGCTTATTTAGTAAAAGAAGATAGAAGCGAGGATGTGTAGTATGATAATGAAGGGTCAAAAGATAAACGACCGATACCAAATCATCAAAACAATTGGTGAAGGTGGTATGGCCAATGTTTATCTTGCATATGATACTATTCTTGATAGAAATGTTGCAGTTAAAGTTTTAAGAGGAGACTTAGCAACAGATGAAAAGTTTGTTAGAAGATTTCAAAGAGAAGCTTTATCAGCATCCAGTTTATCTCATCCAAATATTGTCGAAGTTTATGATGTTGGTGAAGATAATGGTTCATATTATATTGTCATGGAATATATTGATGGAAAACATTTGAAACAGCTTCTAAAAAAGCGAGGAAGTTTAACTTTAACTGAAGTGGTTGATATCATGCTTCAAGTTACTGATGGTATGAGTGCTGCACACGATTCTTATATAATACATCGTGATATTAAACCTCAAAATATTATGATTTTGGAAAATGGTTTGATTAAGATTACGGACTTTGGTATTGCAATGGCACTTAATTCAACTCAACTTACTCAAACTAATTCCGTTATGGGAAGTGTTCATTATTTACCACCAGAACAAGCAAGTGGTAAGGGAGCAACAATTCAAAGTGATGTTTATTCAATGGGTATTTTGATGTATGAACTTTTAACAGGAACCTTGCCATTTAAAGGAGATAATGCAGTTGAAATAGCATTAAAACACATCAAAGAAAGTGTTCCATCGGTAAGAGAACTTTTACCAAATACACCTCAATCGATAGATAACATCATTATGAAAGCAACAGCTAAAAATGTTAAAAACCGTTATCAAGACGCTAAAGAAATGCATGATGATTTAAAAACAGCTTTGGATGATTCAAGAATAAATGAACCTAAATATGTTTTTGAATATCCTGAAGATGATGCGGATATAATAAAGAAGAAGGTAACTTCTAGTGAAGTACCTCAAGAAAAGAAACAACCAAAAAAAGAGATTGAAAAAGATAAAGAAAAAATTGAAGAGAAGAAAGAAGATGTCGAGATAAAAGCTAAAAAGATTACTGAAAAAGATTTAAGAAAAAAAGAAAATAAACTTTTGCTTATTTTAGCAATTATATTTACAGGTTTAATACTTATTGTAACTACTTTAGTATTCTTAATACCTAGAATAACAGCAGTAAAAGATATTAAAGTACCTGATGTTACAGGATTAAGTGTAGAGGATGCTGAAAGTAAACTTATAAGTGCCGGATTTACGATATCGGATGAACAAAAGAGTGAAGCTTCTTCTACGATAAAAGAAGGTAATGTTACTAAAACATATCCATCCAAAGGAAGCACTAGAAAAAAAGGTGCATCAGTTACTATTTATATTTCAAGTGGTGAAAATGCCTATACATTAGAGGATTTAACTGGTAAGAACTATATTGAAGAAAAAGCCATCTTAGAAAAAATGTATAATTTATATGTTAAAGTTGAAAAAATTGAGGATAAAGGAAATCATACTAGTGAAGAAATATTAAAAACTGAACCTGCTGCTGGTGCTAAACTTGTTGAAGGAGATACAATTATTCTTTATATTTCTGATATGTCAACAACTTATCCAGACTTTACTAAAGGAACATATTCTTTGAAACAAATTGAAGAATGGTGTACAAAATATGGAGTTAAACTTACAACTTCATATGTAGAAACTGATGAATATCCAGCTGGAACAATTTTTGAACAAAGCCAAAAAGCTGATGATGCCGTTGTAAATGGACAAACTTTAACAATAAAAATTGCTGAAGAAGTAGTTGATAGTGGAGTCGATGACATTGAATAGTTATATTGATGGTATAATAGTTAGAATTATAAGCAATCTTTATACTGTAAAATGTGATAATGTTTTTGTAGATTGTCAAGCTAGGGGTAAGTTCCGCAATATGGGGCTTACTCCTTTAGTTGGTGATCGAGTAAAAGTTGATATTGATAATAAATATATAATTGATATATATAGTAGAAGAAATGAACTTTTAAGACCGAGGGTTGCTAATGTAGATGTTTGTTTAATAGTTACCAGTTTAAAACATCCAGACTTTTCATCTCTTCTTTTGGATAAAATTCTTACTAATATTATTTTATCAGATATTGAACCAATTATAGTTTTCAGTAAATATGATTTGTTAACTGAAGAAGAAAGAAAAGAATTTGATAATATAATAAATTATTATAAAAGTGTTGGTTATAAAATTATTTTAAATACTGAATATTCATGCTTATTTGAATATTTAAAAGGTAAAACAGTCACTTTGACTGGTCAAACTGGTGCTGGTAAATCAACATTTATAAACAAATTAGATCCGACTTTAAATCTTAAAACTGATGATATAAGTGAAGCTTTAGGTAGAGGTAAACATACAACTAGACATGTTGAACTTTTTGAAATAAATGATATCTATTTTATTGATACTCCAGGATTTTCAGCTTTAGATATTCATGTACCAAAGGAAAATATTAAATTTGCTTTTAAAGAATTTAAAAATGATGAATGTAAATTTAGAGATTGTAAACATATAAATGAAATTGGTTGTAAAGTCTTAGAAGATGTAGAAAACAAAGTAATACTTGAATCTAGATATGAAAATTATAAAAAGATGGTGATGGAATGAAAATATCGGTTTCCTTTTTAAAAAACAAAACTGATGTAAGAGATACATTAAAAAAACTTGATGAAACTACTGCTGATTTTATTCATGTTGATATAATGGATGGAAAATTTACAAGTGAAAAAACAATGAATGAATATGAGTTTTTAGATTGTTTAAAAGGCATAAAAAAACCATTAGATATACATTTAATGGTTGAAAATCCTACAAATTATATTGAGGTTTTAAAAAAATTGAATCCTAGATTTATCTCTGTTCATGCAGAAATTCCAGATTATAAAAAATATATTGATTTAATTCATTCTTATAATATTGGTGCGGGTATTGCAATAAATCCTAAAACTAGAGTTATGAATGTTGAATGCCTTGATAATGTTGAATATGTTTTAGTAATGAGTGTTAATCCTGGTTTAGGTGGACAAAAGATGATTCCTGAAACAATTGAAAAATTAGATATTTTACAAAAATTGAAACATGAAAAAAACTATAACTATCTTGTTTCTATTGATGGTGGAGTTAATTTAGAAAGTCGAGTATTTTTGAATTCAGCTGATGTTTTAGTAAGTGGTTCTTATATTTGTATGAGTGATAATTTTCAAGAAAAAATAGATTCTTTAAAATAAAAATAAGTACTTAAGTTTAAATTCTTAAGTACTTATTTTTTTAATCTTCATCCAAATGAGTGAATAAAATACCAACATTTATTAGTCCAGTTAAACCAACTAAAGAGTAGATTATTCTTGAAACAACCGTTCCAACTCCAAACAATGATTCAACCAAGTTTACTTCGAGTAAACCGATAAATCCCCAGTTAATTGCACCAATAATGGTAACTACTAAACACACTTTTTGTAATGTATTCATACCTTCACCTCATTTCTAGTATTATTTTGTATTGCTTTTAAGATTTTATACATAGAAATATTTTAAAATTAGAAAGAGTCTCAAATATAATTCTATTGTTATAAAATATCACTTGTTATTTTATGTTGACAAAATCCTGGTTTTGTATATAATATTAAATATCACTTGTTACTTTATTTGCTTATAATTTGAAAAAAATGGTAGTTGCATCAAACTTATAAAGTTAGAAGGTAGCTAAAAAGGTATAATTATAAATGAATATAAGGAGGAAAAATTATGAAAGCTAAGGAAGAATATGAGCAATTTATTAAGGAAAGATTTAATGGTAGAGCAAAAGAATTATTATTAAGAAATGTGGAATTGTATTATCAAGAGAATGTTGAAATCAAAAAAAATAAATACATTGTTGGTGATGATGTGTTTTTAAAAAAAGGTGCATTTATTCATGGATTAGGTGGATCATCAGACTCATATAATAATTTTAAAATTTTTGATTTTGTATGCGATAATGGTTTTATCGGTGGCGACTTTAATGGTAGACCTACAGTGAAAATTTTAAATAGCGTGGGTATGTGGAATATAAAACAAGATATGTATTTAAAAGACTATATTACTTTATATAGTGGTGTAACTATTAGATATAGAGTCGGAGATAGAAAAAGAGGTTTAACTGATTATTATGAATTGGTTCCATGTGGAAAAATAGAGAAAAGGTTTGTTGAGCTTAATAATGAACCTGAGGTATGGCAATGGAGTGCTGAACAAACAAAAGAAGTAAGATTTGTACCAAGTTTATTTTCAAATAAAAACCAAATTGCGTTTATTTTAAATATGGAAAGTGATTATGCAGAAGAAGTATCAAATCAAGATGTATGGAATCCTGAATACCGAACAGAAGATATTATGAAATATTTTTGCTCAAATTATTTTTTACCTGAAATGCTTCAAGGAAATTTTAATGCTGCTACGACTGATAGAGAAGCTGCTATAATGTTTGGAATTACACCAAGACTAATTGAAGGTGTTTTAGTTGGTAGAAAAATTGAAAATGATAAACAAGCATTAAGTTATATTAATTCAAAATTACCAGATTGTTATATATGTAATTTAGATGGTAAAGTAATAATTGGCAATAAATAGTTTTTTAGCAATTTAAATAAATTAAAAGCACGATAATATGTATATAATATTGTGCTTTTTGTATTTAAAAAATAATAAATTATATATTTTAAATATCTAGTATAAAACATTAGAGTTGATTTTAATAATTACATTTTGACTTTTTTTTATTTTGAATCGTTTATAATATGTAAGAGCTTTAATTGAGGTGAAAACATGGAGGAAAAATTTAACAAATATTTTAATCTTTTTTATCGTGATGTTTATAGATTGGCATTTAGTTATACCTTGAATTATGCTGACTCTAAAGATATTGTGCAAGAGACTTTTATTAAATTGTATAAAAATATGAACAAGTTTAAAGAAAATACTGATGTAGAGATAAAAAGATGGTTGATGGTAGTTGCTTCAAATAATTGTAAAGATTATTTAAAATCTTTTTGGAAAAGAAAAGTTAAAAATTTAGCTGAAGAAAATCAATCATTTGTAAATTATGATAAAGAGATTTTAGATATGTTACAGCAGCTTGATAAAAAATATCGTATACCTTTGTTTTTATATTATTATGAAGGGTATAAAATATCTGAGATTGCAAAAATTTTAAGAGAAAAAGAATCAACAATAAAAATGCGATTAGCTAATGGTAAAAAAATGTTAAAAAAAGAAATGGAGACTGCATAATGGAAAAAAAGTATTTAAATTTTTTTGATAATATTGATTTAACATCTTTAGATAAAGAAAATATTAGAAACGAAATTTTATATAAAAAGAGTAATAATACTATTCATAAATTTACTCTTGTAATTCCTTTGGTTGTAATAATGTTTTGTTGCTGTCTAGGAGTGTCAGCTAAAGTGATTGTCGATCATTTTGAATTAAGAAATAAAGATAATAGTTTTGAAAAAGATTTATTTTCTGATGCAGTAGTCAATAAAATGTATAAAGCTAATATTTTACAAAAAGATTCAATGTATAAAATAGATGATATTTCTGAAAAATTAAATTTAAATATTTTAAAAAATAGAATGGTTGAAAATTCAAATTATAAATTAACTTTATTGTCAGAAAAAGATAGTTTTATTAGGGAGCTTGATTTTTGGTTAGTTAATGATGATGGTTCGGACACTGGATTGATGGAAATTGCAATTGGGTTTGCCGTTAAAACTAAAATGAGTGATAAGAAAACAGAATTTTATGTTAATGGGAATTCGGAAATGAAAAAATACTATATAAAATCTCTTGATACTACTGCTGTTATTTTAGATCCTGTAAGTTCTAACTCTGGACCACTTGTTGCTTCATTTGTTTACAAAGATATTACTTATTTTGTTGAGTTGCAAAAGACTTTTTATAAATATGAAGATATGCAAAATATTTTAGAGAGTTTTTATTTATAAAAATTAAATCATGAATAAAATATTACATTTTTGAATAGAAATTAAAAATAATATTGATTTAGTTTTAAATTATTTTAATTAGAAATGTCATTTAATGGAAAGTTAAAATACTTTCCTTTTTTAGTTATTAAAAACATCTTTTCGACATAGTAATTAATTAGGAAAGGGTGATTAATATAAAAAAGGTAGTATTTATAATCCTAAGTGTTTTCCTTTTAACAGGATGTATGAACAATACTAAAGACTTGATGAAGTCATTTAAGGATTATAATGGGAAGAAAAATAGCTATGAATTAACTGGAGAGATGGTTATTGTAAGTAATGAAGATGAGTTTACTTATAATATAAAAGTTGGTGTTGATAATAAAACTAATTATAAGGTTAGCTTAGTGAATACAATCAACAATCATGAACAAGTAATATTAAAAAATTCTGAGGGGGTTTACGTTGTTACACCTAACTTAAATAAAAGTTTTAAATTCATGAGTGAGTGGCCAAGTAATTCAAGTCAAGCATATTTAATAGAGTCTTTAATTAATGACGTTAATAATGATGCTAAAGCGACTATTAAAGAGATTAATGGTGGATATGAAATAGATTCATCAGTTAATTATCCTAATAATCAAAAGCTTGAAAGAGAAACTATTATAACTGATAAGAAATTTGATATTAAAGAAATTAATGTTAAAAATTCTGAAGGAGTTTCTTTATTAAAAGTAAAAATTAATGATATTAACTATTCTCCAAAATTTGATTCAAGTTATTTTAAATTAGATACACTAGTTAAAGAAACAAATAGTTCAAAGGATAATAAAACAACTGATAAAGATACAAATAAAACGACAGAAACAACTGATAACAAAAATACTTCCGAAAAATCAACTGAAGAAGATTGTATAAGCACTTGTAGTGATGATACATGTAAAGATAAATGTAAGAAAACTGAGACTACTGGAAATGTACTTGATGATATAATTTATCCTTTATATGTTCCAACAGATACATATCTTCATTCAAAGGATAAAGTTAGTACTGATGATGGTGAACGTGTTATCCTGACATTTGCTGGAGTAGATCCATTTATATTAGTAGAAGAAGCAAGTAAAATTAATGATGAAATGGAAATTGTTCCAGTTAATGGAGAACCAGTAATATTAGGTAATACAATTGGAGCATTAGGAGATAACTCAGTTTATTGGACTAGCAACGGAGTAGATTTCTATTTAACTAGTAATACATTAAATTCTAGTGAAATGATGACTATTGCTGAAAGTATAACAAATGGAACTTCATTAGTTGCAAGAACAAAATAGATGATGATAAAAGTGGCTTGTTAGCCATTTTTTCTTGTTAAAAATTTAAAATAATTAAATAAAAAGATTGTATTAAGAATTCTATTTTAGTATAATAAACACTTGTAATGAGGTGCAGTTATGGAAGACGAAAAAGTAAAAGATATTAATGCTTTATTAAGTGCATTTGAATCAAGAAATGAAATCTTAAAAGAAGAAATAAAACAAAACGAGGAAGCAATAAAAAAAATGCAGAAAGAACTAACTTTTATTTTAGAAAATGATATTGAGGAGATTAAAGTGGCTGAATAAAGCCATTTTTTTAATATTTTTATATATAAAACATATATTTTGTGATAGAATATTTATTAGGTGGTTAGGATGAAAAAGGAAACAAAAAGATTTGAAACAAAAGAAATTAAAAAATCTAAATATATGAATGATGATGTAAAGAAAGTTATTAGCTTTTTAGTTGTATTACTTATTGTAGCTTTATTTATTGGATTACTTTTCTTTATAAATGGTAAATATGTAACAAAAGATGAATTTCAAGATAGCACTACAAATGCAGTTAGTATAAATACTAAACTTATTACTCTTGATGATATTTTAAAAAGTGAAAAGTCTGAATATTATGTTCTTGCTTATAATGCTGAGGATACTAAGTCAGCTTCAATTTATTCAAGTTTAGTAAGCAGTACTAAAAGTGATATATTTTATGTTAACTTAGATGAAGCTATTAATAAAAATCATTACAATGTAGGTGGTGAGGAAAAAGTAAGTGTTAAAGATGTTAAAGATTTAATGCTAACTAAGCCAACTTTAATAAAAGTAAAAAACAAAAAAATTGTAAGTTATACAACTAATATTGATGAAATCATAAAAGAATTATCTAGTAAGGCTTAATTTTAAGTCTTTTTTTGGAGGCAAAATGAGAAAGATCAAGAAGATATTTAAAATAAAAAAAAGACATGTTAGTTATAGTTTTTCAGAACTTTTAATTGTAACTTTAGTAGTTAGTTTAGTAATTAGTTCGGTTGTTGGATTTGTTGTATTTAAAATAGTTGGAAATACTAGTCTTTTAAAGGTAGAAGCAACTTATGATAAAATAAAAAATGAATATTATAAGTCATTTAATAAAGATGAACTAGAAAGTGCTGCAATTGATGGAATGATGAGCTACTTAAATGAAAAATATTCTAGTTACCTTAAAGAGGATGAAACAACCAATCTTGATAGTAAACTTGAGGGAAGTTATGAAGGGATTGGAATTGAAATAAGCAAGATTGATGAGAAAATTAAAATCGTTAATGTTTATGAAAATACACCTGCAAGTGTAGCTGGTTTAAAAAGTGGAGATATAATCGTTAAAATTGATGATACTAAAATAGATGCTTCATCATCAATTGAAACTGTTTTAAGTTTAGTTAAAGATAAAAAAGAAATCAATATAGGTGTAAAACGTGATAAAGAAGAAAAGAATTTTAAAGTAGCTATAAAAACAATTGAAAAACCAGTTGTTACTAGAAAAGTTTTTACTAAAAATAGTAAAAAAGTTGGATATATTTATTTATCAAGTTTTACAGAAAATTCAGCTAATCAAGTTAAAACGGCTTTAAAAGAATTGGATAATGAAAAAATTGATTCTCTTATATTTGATGTAAGAAGTAATACTGGTGGGTATTTAACCAGCGTAACTGATATATTAAATATGTTTTTAAAAAAGGGACATGTTCTTTATTCTTTAGAAGAAAAGAATAAAAAGCAAACTTATTATGATACAACTAAAGAAGAGTATGACAAAGATGTAGTTGTTTTAATCGATAGGAAGACAGCTTCAGCTTCAGAGATATTAGCTTCATCTTTAAAAGAAAGCTATGGTGCAATAGTTGTTGGAACGACTTCCTATGGAAAAGGTAAAGTACAAAATACTTATAGGTTGACAAAAAATACAATGCTTAAATATACAACAGCTAAATGGTATACTCCTTTAGGTAATTCAATAGATGAGGTAGGAATTACTCCTGGTGTATATGTTACTCTTGATAAAAAGTATGCTAAAAATCCTTGTGATGATACGGATAATCAACTTCAAAAAGCAATAGAAATATTGACACAATAGTACAAAATGTGTCAATTTTTTTATGTTCGACATAATGCGACAATAGTTGACGTAAATTGACATATTTTACTCTTTATCTTTACATCTATTTATACTATAATGAGTCTAGCAGTTGAATAATTATTAGAAAAAGGAGATATTATGGCGATACGTGTAATGTTGATTGACGAAGATGTTAATCATATAAATGCAGTAGAGGAGTATTTCAGTAGTTCTAGTAGTGTCAATGTGGTAAAAGCAATCAGTAATAGAGATGAAGCAATGTCTTCAATAACTGAAGATTATGATGTTTTAGTTATCAATCTATTACTAAGTGGATGTTTATGTAGTTTAATTCTTTCAAAGATGAAAGAACTTGGTATAAATAGAAAAGTTATTATTACAAGTGAATATGTAAGTCCAGATATGATGATGCAAATAAATTCATATCAACCAAATTATTTCTTAAAGAAACCTTATTCTTGCAGTGAACTTGAAAGAGTTATTGCATCAATATATTTTAAAGAAAATAAAAGTAATAATACTATAAAATTGAAAATAACAGATATGTTACATAATTTAGGAATACCTTCTAATTTAAAAGGATATTCTTATATAAGAGATGGAATCGAAATGATGTATAATGATACATCGATGATGGGAGCAATAACAAAAGAGTTATATCCAAGACTTGCTAGAAGTTATGAAACAACGTCTTCAAGAGTTGAAAGAGCAATAAGACATGCAATTGAAATATCTTGGAGTAGAGGTGATTATGACTATATGGAGGAGTTATTTGGAAATTCTGTTGATTGTGATAAGTCAAAACCTACAAATGGAGAATTTATTGTAACTTTAGCAGATAGATTAAAACTTGAAGATAGATATGTATAATAATGTAAAAATTTCCTCATATAATTAATAGGAGGATTTTTTTTATGAATAATAATTTTAGTTATGAAGTAAAAAAAATATTGAAAAATGCAGAAAAGGAGTGTATGAGTTTAAATCATCCTTATGTAGGAACTGAACACTTGCTTTTAAGCTTGCTTAAGTGTGCGAGTGTAAGTGAAATTACTAAAAAATATAATTTGACGTATGAGATTTTAAAAAATGAGCTTATTAATGTAGTTGGAAAAGCTAGTAAGAAAAGTGAAGTTATTTTGTATACACCTTTACTTCGTCAAGTTATAGATGATGCCACAAGAGAAAAAAAGATAAGTGAAAAAGAAATATTAGGAATATTATTAACAAGTGATGATGGAATTGCTTTAAGACTCCTTTTAGGTCTTGATATCGATATTGATGGTTTATATAAAGAGTTAACAAGTGATGATTTTTGCGAATTAAATGAAATTGGTGAAAAGTTGGTTGGAACAAATAAACTTATTGGAAGAGATAAGGAAATAAACTCAATTATTGAAATACTTTTAAGAAAAAATAAGAATAATCCTATTCTGATTGGAGAAGCTGGTGTAGGTAAGTCTGCAATAGTTGAAGAACTTGCTAGAAGAATTGATGCATCTTTAGTGCCAGAGAAATTGATGGGTAAAAAAATTATTTCTGTTGATATGGCAAGTATGCTTTCTAATACAAAATATCGTGGAGAGTTTGAAACAAGACTTAATAATATTATTAAAGAGATTAAGAAAAGTAAAAATATAATATTATTTATTGATGAAATTCATACTATTGTTAAAACTGGTGGAGGTGAAGGCAGTATAGACGCTGCTAACATTTTAAAGCCATATCTTGCTAATGATAAAATAAAAATAATTGGTGCAACAACAACTATGGAATATGAGAAGTTTATTGCTCCGGATAAAGCTTTATCTAGGAGATTTCAAAGTGTTATGATAAGTGAGCCAAGTGAAAGTGAAACTGTTCAAATACTTTTAGGTGTAAAGAATTCGTATGAGGCATATCATAATGTTAAAATAAGTGATGATAATATTAAAAATATTGTACATCTTGCTAATAAATATATGTATATAAATCATAATCCTGATAAGTCTTTAGATCTTTTAGATACGGTTTTATCCCGTGTTAATATCAATTGTTCAAATGAATTTTTAAGTAGTCAAGAAGATTTGTATTTAAAAAATAAGGATTATAAAAACGCCTATCTTACTAAGAAAAAAACTATGAAAAAAGTAAGTGTGAATTTAAGTGACATTGAAGCAACTGTTGAAAGTATGACAGGTATAAAAATTATTACTTTAGATGAAGCTATGAAGATAAATCATGAAATAAAAGAAAGATTTGGATTTAGTGAGTTAGAAGAAGTATTGAAGAATATAAGTGAGGCTAGAAGAGCAAGTACGTTTACTTTATTAGGAGAAAATAAAGAAAATAAAAAAGAATTGGTTGATTTTTTAGTTGCTAGACTAAAATATAATTACTTGGAACTTGATATGAAAGATTTTATATCCGATACTTCAATAAATAGAATTATTGGAAGTGATCCAGGATATATCGGCTATAATGATACAAATATAATAAGTAAGATAAAATATAAACCATATACGCTTATTTATTTAAAGAATATTGAAGCAGCATCACCGAAAGTTATATCCTTATTTAAATCAATAATTGATAAAAGTTATATATATGATAATAAGGGTGATAAAGTGGTTTTTAATAGTTCTCTTTTAATTTTTGATAAAAAGAAAAAAGAGGTGTGTGTTGGCTATAATAAAAATGATGAATCTTTATTAGACAATGAACTAGACACTGATAAGATAAAAACAAAGGCATAATTAAATATTTATGTTATAATTTAACTATAAAGAGGGTTCAAATATGATGGATGATGATAAAATTCCCCAAATTAACAGGGTAGCAAAAGTTATTAAAGTTGATGAACAAAATAATAAAGAAGATTTAGTAAAGCCAACTGATGAAGAAATGCGTGAAAAAGAGCAAGAAAAACATCATGAGGAGCATGATCCATCAACGGCTATATTTATAACTATTATTCTTATAATTATTGCTGCTTTTCTATTTTTCATTGTATATATTTATATACCAAATAAAAAAGTAATAGCAAATATTCCTACAAAGACTACATCAGAAAAGAAAAATAAGTATTATTTTAATGTAATCGATATAAGTTTAAATGATATCTCAACTGAATTTTCTTATAGTTTAAATAAGTTCAAAATAAATGTAGTTTCTGGAAATGGAAAAAATCAAATTCTTGTTAATAATGTTAATATTGGAGAATGTGATAGGCTAGAACCTAAGGTTTCTATAGTTGATAATATATTATTCTTGTTTTTAAAGAATAATTTACCTAGACAAAATCGTTTAATTGGAATAAATGAAGATGGTAAAATAATTGTTAATTTAACAGGTGTTAATTCATTAAGTGGAATGTCTTTAGAGAAAGTTTCTTTTAATACGGATTCAATTAATTTAGAGGTGTCACGAATTTATGATGGAAAACTTATTCTTTCAAGTAACTTTGGTGATACAACGGGTTCCCCTTTATGTAATTCAAAGGATAGTAAAGATTTACTTGTACTTGGTAATTATGAACTTAGTTATAAAGGAAATAAAGAGATGAATGAACTTGTGCTTATAAGTGGAAGCTCGATAAGCGAGTATGTAAAAGCAAACAATTTATGTTAATAGTTGCTTTGCATTTCATAAATTAGTATAATAATTTTTAGTAGGTGATAAATGTGAAATTTTATAATACATTAACAAAAAAAGTTGAGGAATTTGTTCCTTATAAAGAAAATATTGTTAATATGTATACATGTGGACCAACGGTATATCATTATGCACATATTGGTAATATGCGTAACTACATTGGACACGATATTTTAGAAAAAACTCTTTTATATTTAGGATATAATGTTAAAAGAGCAATGAATATAACAGATGTTGGTCATCTTACAAGTGATGCAGATACTGGTGAAGATAAAATGGAAGTTGCTCGTAAAAGAGAAGGGAAAACAGCTTATGAAATTGCTGACTTTTATACAAAAGCTTTCTTTAAAGATTTTGAAAGTTTAAATTGTAAAATGCCAGAAATAGTTTCTCCAGCGACAGAAAATATAGATATGTATATTAAAATAATTGAGGATTTACTTAAGAAAGATATCGCTTATAAAAGTGGTGGTAATATCTATTTTGATGTTTCTTCTTGCAAGAACTATTATGAACTTTCAAATATGAATGCTGATGGTAATAAAGTTGGAATAAGAGAAACTGTAAGTGTTGATGAAAAAAAACGTAACCAAGCGGATTTTGTTTTATGGTTCACAACATCCAAGTTTGAAAATCATGAAATGCTTTGGGATTCTCCATTTGGAAAAGGATATCCTGGTTGGCATATTGAATGTAGTGGTATTTCAATTAAATATTTAGGAGAACATTTGGATATTCATGGTGGTGGAGTTGATAATATATTTCCACATCATACAAATGAAATTGCTCAAAGTGAAGCATATCTTGGACATAAATGGTGTAATTATTGGTTCCATAATGAACATCTTTTAGATTCAACAGGTAAGATGAGTAAAAGTAAGGGTGAATTTTTAACTGTATCATTGCTTCAAGAAAAGGGTTATGATCCATTAAGTTTTAGATTTATGTGTTTAAATAGTCATTATAGAAAACAATTAGTTTTTACGTATGATGCTTTGAATCAAGCTGAAGCTACATTAAAAAAACTTAGAAATAAAATTGCTAATATTAAAGATGAAGGTATTTTAGATGAGGGTGAGTTCAGTAATTATAACAATATGTTCATAAATGAAATATCTAATGATTTAAATACAGCTAATGCTATATCAGTTATGTATGAACTTTTAAAGGATGAACAAGTTAATGGACATACAAAACTTGAATTAATAAAGAAATTTGATAAAGTATTCTCAGTAAATTTAATTAAAGAGACTTCTTTAGAGGATGATTTTGAAATATTAGAGCTTATAGAAAAAAGAAATGAAGCAAAGAAAAGTCGTGATTATGAACTTGCTGATTCAATAAGAAATGAACTTTATAATCGTGGAATTGAACTTATTGATACAAGAGAAGGCACAACTTATAAAGTAATAGGTGACTAGTTATGGAATTAATGATTATATTTTTATTGATGTTAATTATACCAATTTACGCATCAATTAAAGTAAATTTAAGTTATAAAAAGTATGTAAAAATAGATAATGAAAAAAAGTTAACAGGATTTGATGTTGCAAGGCGTATTCTTGATGAAAACAACCTAGGGGAAATCTATGTTGTTGAAACAAAGGGTACCATGAGTGATCATTATGATCCTGGAAGAAAAACTGTTAGACTTTCAACGGATGTATATCATGGAACTAGTATTTCTTCACTTGCTATTGCGGCTCATGAATGTGGACATGCAATTCAAGATAAAGAGGGATATACTTGGTTTAAAATTAGAAGTATGATATTTCCAATTGTAAATATTGGTCAAAAAATTGCTTATGTAGTGATGATTATCGGTTTGTTTTTAAGTTACATGAACTATGTATATGCAGCAATTGGTTTTACATTTTTAGGTCTTTTATTTGAACTTGTTACTTTGCCAGTTGAGTTTAATGCTTCTAAAAGAGCAAAATCAATTGTACTTAGTGATGGAATGATTAGTGATAATGAAAAAACTGGAGTAGACGCTGTTTTAAACAGTACTGCATTTACGTATGTAGCTGCTGTAATTTCATCTATGTTAGAAATGCTTTATCTTTTAATGCAATTGAATGATCGTGATTAACAAGCTCGGGCTTGTTTTTCATTTGAAAGATATTTATAATATAATTTTATGAAGGAGAATCAAAAATGAAATTAGAAACAATAAAAAAAATTTTGATTGAAGATAGGGAAAGAGGTATAGAACTATTAGAAGAATATGAAAAAGAACACAGTACTGAATATGTATTGAATATTTTGATACTTAATTATATTAAAAAAGGTGAATTTGGGAAAGTTTTAACTTATTTAGAAAAATTAGAAAAAGTAATTTCTGATAAAAGTGATTATTATACTTATTTAATATTATTAAGTGATTACCTTGATATTGATTTACATACTTCTTCCATAAAATTCAGTGACTTAGAGGTAAAAAAGAATTCAAATAGAAAGCAAATGGATGATTTTATTCGTGAAAGTATTTATTTACATGACTATTTTACTGTAAGAACAATTTTGTATCATGATCATATAATTTATGGCAGTTTATCAGAAAAGTCTGATTATATAATTTTTAGTCTTATCAGATTAAATATAAATAAAATAGTTAATAATATTAAATCGTATTTGGATAGAGGATTATATGTTGAAGCAAGAGATTATGTAGAAAAAAGTGTAAAGAGTAAAAGCATGCGTGATACCTTGATTTCTTATATAGATGTTTTAATTGAGGCTTATACCGGTAAGTTTATTAGTAAAAATGCTTTTAGAAGAATGGAACATGTCGAAGCGGTTCCTTCAGTTTTAATGGATTGTTTTAAGGAACAAACTGATCTTGAAAATGGAGTGAATAGATATTATTTCTATACAGGTGATAATGATTATATAAACAGTTTTATGTATGACTTTTATGTTAATTATAATAATCCTGAAGAAATGGAGATTTTGATATCAGATTATGTTTATTCAATCTATAGAGATCGAGCATATGATTTCTTACTTTTAATATATCAAGAATTACCAGAAGATGTTTTTATGGATTATGCATATAACTTAACTCATGGCATTGATATTGTATGGTTAGTTCAACAATATGAGGAAACTCATGAAAAAATTTATGCAAGATTGATAAAAATTGCTAAAAGGTTAAGAAAAAGAACCAATACAACAGGCGATAATGATTTTGAAATAGAATCAGAAGATGAAACATATAAAAAAATAGAGAAGTTATTAAGTTAACCTCTCTATTTTTTGTTTTTAATTAGATGATTTTTTACTTTGATTAATTAAATAGTTTATATATTTATTATATGCACTTTCAATTTCTGAATCATCAAAGTTTACACCATATTCTTTTCTTAATTCAACCATTGAATTAATAGAAATAGTAGAATCATCTTTTATTTTTTCATTTGCAAGTGTTTCTTTAATTTTATCCTTTAGATTTTCTAAAGTGTCTTTTTCTTTTTCATCAACTTTTAATATTGCATGATATCCATAAGTTGTTTTTACAGGTGTTTTTGTATATTCACCTTTTTTTAGTTTATAAGCAGCTGTTTCAAAAGCTTCTACCATATCTCCATGATTGAAGAATCCTAAATCTTGATATGTTACTTCTGAATTACCTTTGTATTTTGCAAAAGCATCAGCAGCACTTGTACCAGCTTTTATATCATTTTCAATAGCAGTTATAATTTCTTTTGCTTTATTTTCAGCAGCTTTAGTGTCTGAATCGCTTGAAGATGCAGGTTTTACTAAAATATGAACACAGCTGATGTCACCCTTTTGTTTGTTTTTATAATATTTTTCAATATCTTTATCAGTGATTAAGCTTTTTGCATAACTTTCAGTTTGTAAATTTTCCATATAAGAAAGTCTACGTTGAGTTAAGTATTGTTCTAATGAAGAATATCCATATTGACTTAATGCACTTAAAAGTGCAGTTTCATCATAATTTCCACTTTTATCAACATAATTAGCTTTTAATGATGTTTCATAGTTTTTCATATATTCATCAATATCAGCTTTTTTGTCTTTAAATTTATCTTCTAATATTTTAGTGTCGATTTTTTCAAGGATTACATTAAGTCCATAAGAAGTTTTAACTTCATTCCATACTTCATTAACACTTATCTTATCACCATTTTTAAAATCGACGATTGCTTCTTCACCATTACTTAGCTTAGGAATTGTTTTCCCACAACCAGTAAGCATAACACTTGCCATTACTACAACTAATAATTTCTTTTTCATCTCTATCCTCCCTAATAGGTATTATATCACGTATATAAAAAAAATAATATTAATTTCTTTAAAACAGGCACAAAAGTGATGGATTTACCATACAATAAAGTGAGTAATGAAAAGGAGGGAGAATAATGAATAAATGTTGCAATAATAATATTTCTGGTGCTGCTTTCATATTAGTTCTATTTATTTTATTAATTATCATAGTAGGAGCATTTATCTAAAAAGGAGGTGTTAAGACATGAATTGTAATACTAAACCCTCAATAAATAATCAAGGTTATGGTAATACATTCTTCATCATTCTTGTATTATTTATTCTACTTGCTATTATTGTTAGTTCAATATATGCATATTAAGAGGAATTTTCCTCTTTTTTTTGTAAATAAAGTGACTAAAAATGTTTGTTTTAAATGAATTATGCTTACTTTTTGCTATAATAACTATAGAATACTTGAGATTTTCGTTTAAATATTTGCTTTTTTTCTTCTTTTGTGTTAGTATAGTTGTCAATTCAAGACGTAGGGGTACATAAAAGAGGGGTTAAGGTTATGAACGAAGGAAGTATTGCAGTAGCAGAAAGTATATCTGTTACAAATCCAAATATAAGAAGAAATTTGTATTTAGGAATTAAAAGAACATTTGATTGTATAGCTAGTTTATTCGCGTTTATTGTGCTTTTACCAGTATTTTTAATTATAGCAGTTGCTATAAAGATTGAATCAAAAGGTAAAGTATTTTATAAACATAAAAGAATTGGAAAAAACGGAAAGTATATTTATGTCTTAAAATTTAGAACGATGTATACAGATGCTCAAGAAAGATTAGCAGAGTTACTTAAAGATCCAGAAGTAGCAAAAGAGTGGAGCGAAAACTTTAAATTGCATAACGATCCAAGAGTGACTAAAATTGGTAATTTCTTAAGAAAGACATCTTTAGATGAACTTCCTCAGTTGATAAACATCATGAATGGTGATATGTCTATTGTTGGACCTAGACCTATAATTGATGGTGAAATTGATAAATATGGAAAGATGAAAAGTAAGTTTTTAAGTGTTACTCCTGGTCTAACAGGTTGGTGGGCTTGTAATGGTAGAAGTCAAACCAATTATGCTAATAGAATAAGATTAGAGATGTATTATGTTAATCATCAATCCATTGGTTTAGATATAAAAATTATTTTTAAGACAATTATTTCTGTTATTAAAAGAGATGGTGCAAGATAAGCTATATACAATTGAATGTATATAGTTTTTTTATAGAGGTGAAAGTATGAAAATTGATATTATTTGTCCACTTTATAATGCAAGTGAATATATTATAGATTTAAATAAGTCATTTTTAATGCAAAAGAATGTTTTATTAAATAAAATAAGATATGTTTTAACTGAATCTCATGATAATACTAAAGAAATTATGGATGAAGCAAATATTCCTTATACTTTGATTAAAAAAAGTGAATTTTCTCATAGTTTAGTTAGAGAAAAAGAAGCAATGGAAAGTGATGCTGATATCGTTGTGTTTGTAACTCAAGATGTGGTTATCACTGATGAGTTGTGGCTTTATAATTTAACAAAAGATATAGATGAAGAAGTTGTAGCTACTTATTCAAGACAAATATCCAAATATAATAATATCGAAAAATATACTAGAGAATTTAATTATCCAAATAAATCGAGAATTGTTTCAAAAGATGATATAGATGAATTAGGATTAAAAACATTTTTCTTTTCTGATGCAGCATCTGCTATAAAAAGAAGTGTTTTTGTTGAGTTAAATGGATATGATAATAAAAATTTACCAATAAATGAAGATATGTATATTGCATATAAAATAATTATGAATGGTTTCAAAATAAAATACTGTGCTGATTCAGTAGTTAATCATTCTCATAAATTTAAGTTAAAAGAAATATATGATAGATATAAATTAACTGGTAAATTTTTTAAGGAAAACCCTTATTTAGATAGATTTGGAACAACAGGAAGTGGAGCAAAACTCGCAAAATATGTATTAAAACGTATTATTACTGATTTTAAATGGCATTTAATTATTAGATATCCATTTGATATGGGAGCAAGATTTTTAGGAATGAAAGCGGGGAAAAAGTAATGAAGCGTGATTATTTTATTTCAGTTGCTTTAGCTTCTTTTAATGGTGAAAAATATATTAAGGAACAGCTTGAATCAATTTTGGTTCAACTAGATGATAATGATGAAGTTATTATTTCTGATGATGGTTCCTTGGATGATACTTTATCAATAATCAAAAACTTTAACGACAAGCGTATAAAAGTCATTGAAGGACCTAAGATGGGAGTAAAACAAAATTTTGCTAATGCCATAAGTCATTCTAATGGAAAATATATATTTTTAAGTGATCAGGATGATATTTGGGAACCCTCTAAAGTTGAAAAAGTTCTAAATACTTTTGATAAAACTGGTTGTTCATGTGTTATTCACGACAATATTGTATTTGAAAGTGGTACAAATGATATTTTATATGATTCTTTTTTTAAATTAAGAAATTCTAAAAGGGGAATTATTAAGAATATAATAAAAAATTCTTATATAGGTTGTTGTATGGCTATAAGAGAAGATATGAAAAAATATATATTGCCTATCCCAAATAATATTGAAATGCATGATCAATGGATTGGAATTCAATGTGAAAAACATGGGAAAATTGTATTTATTAACGATAAATTAATTAGGTATAGAAGACATAGTAACAATGTTTCTGAGTTAAAACATCATTCTTTATTTAAAATGATAAAAAATAGAATTATATTTATAGTAGAATACTGGAGGGGAAAATGATACATTATTTAGTTGCTATATATTATAGAATTATAATTATAATTAATGATTTATTTAACACTTCAATTTATAAAAAAATTAAAAAAGAATATCAAGCAATTCAATTAGGAAAGAAACATAATTATGTTAGTGGTTCAAATGTTTATCTTGGAAAGTACTTGAATGAGAAAGTTATAATAAAAGGTTTTGATATTTTTAAATTGTATAAAAATGAAATAAATATCTTGAATATTTTAAATCAAAGTAATTTTGTTCCTAGAATATTAAAAGTATCTAAAAAATATTTCATAGAAGAATATGTTGATGGCCAAACTTTTGATGAGTACTTAAAGGAAAATATGGTCAATGATAAAATATTAAAGCAAATAATTGAATATTTAGACTATTTATATAGTTATAAAATTGTACATAGAGATATTAGACCAGAAAATATAATAATAAATCAAGAAAATATAAAGGTTATTGATTATGGTTGTGCAATAAAAGTGGATAATAAATTATTTAAGTTTCCTTTACGAGTTGAAAAAACTTTAGGAGAAAAGTATAAGGATCATGATTATTGGGACGATGCTTCATCATTCTATAATATTTTAAAACCATATATCAAAGATGATAATGAATTCCTTTTAGAGATAAAAAAACGGGAAAAGAGGTTAATTTATGAAAGAGAAAGTTGATATTGTTTTTTTAATTCTTCACTATAACACAATTGACGATACAAGAAAGTGTATTGAATCAATCAAAAAATATATTCATGCTAATTATAGAATTATTGTTGTAGATAATAATTCACTGAATAAATCAGGTGTGAGTTTAAAGTCCGAGTATGAAAACGATAAAACTATAGAGGTTATACTTTCTTCTAAAAACTTGGGATTTGCGAATGGTAATAATTTAGGATTTGAGTATATTCATAAAAATTTTGACGCTGATTTTGTTGTTATGCTCAATAATGATACTTATTTACTAGATGATAATTTTTATAAATTAGTTAAAGATGAGTATGAAAATAGTCATTATGCAGTAATGGGGCCTAAAATACTTCTTCCTGATAATAAAGTAAATCCAATTCAAAAAGAGTTAATTTCCTTAAAAGAGTTGAAAAAACGAGTATTTAGATTATATGTTAATTATTATTGTAACTTGTTTTATATTAGTTTTATTTATGATGGTTTAAAAAAAATATTTTTGAAAAAAAGAACAGTAAAGAGTTATTATAATATGGATGGTGTTGATGAAAGACAAGAGAATATTGTTTTACATGGAGCATTTTTAATATTTTCTAAAAAGTATTTTGAACAATTTAATGGATTGGATTCAAGAACGTTTATGTATATGGAGGAGAAGATATTGGCTGCTAAATTAAAAAAATGTGGGCTTAAATCTGTATATAATCCTAAAATTGTTATATTTCACAATGAAGATTCTGCTACAAATTCGATTAAAAAGACTAAAAGAAGTAAAAATTTGTTTGTTTATAAAAATGCCATTAAGTCTAGCAAAGTGTTAATTAAAGAATTGGAGACGATGTAAATGAATCTTGTTACTGTAATTGTTCCAACATATAATACATCAAAGTATATAAAAAAATGTATTGATTCAATATTAAATCAAACGTTTAAAAATATTGAATTAATAGTTATAGATGATGGTTCAACTGATAATACCAAAGACATTATAGAAAAAGTAAATGATAAGAGATTGAAATATATTTATAAAGAAAATGGTGGAGTCAGCAGTGCTAGAAACTTAGGTATAGATTTATCAACTGGAAACTATATTATGTTTGTCGATAGTGATGATTATATTGATAAAGATTTTATTGAAGTTGTACACAATTATGCTACTAAAACTGAATGTGATATAGTAAGATGTGGGTATAGAAATGTTACTTTGGATGGAAAAGTAATTAATGAAGTAAAATATCCTTTAGGAAATATTATCTTTAATAAAGATTCAATGGATTTAATCATGAAAAATATATTTTTTGGTTATGGTGGCGGAATATTTTTAAAAAAGGATATCATTAAAAATGTAAGATTTGATACAAGTATAAAATTTGCAGAAGATATAAAGTTTATATGTGAATGTTTTGCGAATGGTAACAGTTATGGTTATGTTGATTATGTTGGATATAATTATCTATATAATGATAATAGCATGACCAAGAAAAGTAATGTTGAAGTAAGAGTAAAAGAATGCATTGATAATGTTAATGTATTTGAATCGCTTTCTAAATATTGTAATGATACAGATTTTATGAAAACTTTTATTTTTAAAAGATTAAATATGAAGTTAAAATATTTGATTAAAACAACTAACATAAACTATAAAGAGTTTTTAGAAATTATGAGTTATATTTATGAAAAAACTGATATTAAAATGATACAAGTAAACTTGAATTCTTTAAAGAGTTTAGAATTTAAAGATGGGTTTCTTACTAAGTTATTAATTCAAAAAAAATATAGATTTTATTTTATAATTAATAAAATCTATTATAAGATAAAAAGGTGATAACATGTTTATATATTTATTTGTGTTTTTATTAAGTACTATATTCCTATTTTTATATGGTAAAACAACATCTTCAGCAAAAAAGAAAATGTTTCTTATTTTTGCTATATTGTTTCCATCACTTTTAGCAGGATTTAGGCAAGCAGGTATTGGAACAGATACCAATAATTATGTTAGAATAGTTTATGATTTGTGTTTAAGAGGAAAAACAATGCCTTATATTGCCAATCATACAGGCATAGAATACTTATATATACTAATTAATATGTTAGTTGTTAAAACTATTCCAAGTGTAAATATAGTATATTTTATTCTTCAATTTATAATACAATATTTTATTTTGAAGGCATGTGTTTATTATGAAAAAGATTGTCCTCCATGGATTTCTTATCTTTTGTTTTTGTTACTTTTTTATAATAGATCGTTAAACATGATCAGACAAACAATATCAATAAGTATTATTTTGTATTCTTTTTGTTTTTATAAAACTGATAATAAAAAATCTTTATTTTTAATACTGTTGGCATTTTTATTTCATAATACAGCTATTATTGGATTTATTTTATTTATAATGTATAAAATAATTAGTCTATTTAAAGGTAAATACACTAATTTAGTAAAAGTTTTTATATTGTTTTTAGTTGTTATGTTTGTAATTTTTTATAAAGAAATAATTAGTTTTTTAATTAATTCTAATATTCTAAGTCAAAGATATTTATTCTATATAAAAGATAATTCATCAAATATTATTGGTGTTGAGCATGTTATGGTGATTTTGATAACTTTATTATGTTTTATTAGTGGTAAAGTTATTAGTAAAACAAAGTTAAAAGATATTCCATTTGTTATTTATATGGGGTTTATTCTTTATAACTTAGGAAAAATATCTAATTATGCTCAAAGATTTTCTTATTATTATTTATATTTCTCAATATTTACTATTACACAATTTCCTAAAATATTTGTTGGTAAGAAGTATCAAAATATATTTTTGTTTATACTTTTAATTTTAGCTTTATGTTTTTGGATTTATTATTATTGTATTTTAAAGGCTGATAGGACAGTTCCTTATATGTCCATTTTTAGTTGGAAGTAGGTGAAGCATGAAAAGTGAACGTAAAAAAAGTTCTTTTAAGAATATGATTACTGCAGTTAGTTCAAATGTTTTAACGATTATAGTTGGACTTGTTGCTCAAGCGGTTTTTATTAAAATATTAGGATCTGAATATTTAGGATTAAATGGTCTTTTTTCTAATGTAATATCTATGCTTGGTATTGTTGAACTGGGTATGGGTTCAGCGATAATTTATAATATGTATAAACCAATTGCAGAGGAGGACCATGGAAAAATTAAATCATTGATGCAATTTTATAAAAAAAGTTATCGAATTATTACATTAATAATTTCAATTATAGGCATTATGATTATACCTTTCATTAAATATATTGTTGATATCGAAAGTGTTACAGTAGGTATTAATGTATATTTAGTTTATATTCTTTTCTTGCTTGAAACTATTTGCTCGTATATTTTATCTTATAAGAGAAGTATGTTATATGCAGATCAAAAAGAGTATATAACAAATATAATTCATATGGGATATACAATACTAGTTAATACAATGCAACTTACATTCCTTTACTTTACTCATGATTATTATTTATATTTAATAATAAAAGTAATGATGCGTTTAGTTGAAAATATTGTTATATCTTCTTATGTTAATAGAAGATATAGTTATCTTTTAGATAATAATGTTACAAAGTTAGATAGTAAAACGGAAAAAGATATATTTCAAAAAATTAAAGCTTTGTTTTTTCACAAAATAGGAACTTTTATTGTATCAGGAACGGATAATATTATCATCTCTAAGTATTTAGGATTAGTAACTGTTGGTTTATATTCTAATTATTATATGATTATTAATGCTGTTCAAACTGTAATAAATCATATTATTCAAGCTACAAGAGCTAGTGTTGGTAATTTGCTTGTAACCGAATCAAAAACAAAACAATTTGATATTTTTAATAAAATTCGTTTTGTTAACTTTTGGATTTCATGTTTTTCATCGATTTGTATATTTGTGATAATGGATAGTTTTATAACTATTTGGATAGGGTATAAATTTGTTTTACCTACAAAAGTATTATTAGTTTTGGTAATTAACTTCTTTATTGTTTCATCACGTTCAACATATGGAGCTTTTAAAGAAGCAGCAGGTATATTTTATGAGGATCGTTTTGTTCCTATAATTGAATCTTTATTAAATATAGTTTTATCAATTATATTTGTTAAAAAGTTTGGACTTATGGGAGTGTTTATGGGAACAATTGCAAGTGGATTAGTTTTATGGTGCTATAGTTATCCAAAATATGTTTATAATAAACTTTTCGGAAGAAAAATTTCTGATTATATTAAAGAGACAATCTATTATTTTATAATATTTATTCTTATAGCAGGATTTACTTATTCATTAGCTATATTAATAAGTTTTGATAATGTTTATCTTCAATTCATAAGTAATGTATTAATTGCTTTAATCGTTCCAAATGTAATTATGTTATTATTGTTTTCAAAAGATGAAAACTTTAAATATTTTATAAATATGTTGAAAGGATTAAAAAAGAGAAAATAGATCATAATAATTTGTCCAGTGTAAAGAGAACTCTTGAATAGGTAGTTAATTCAATTTGTTATTTTGATGAATCCTTAATAAATAATAAATTACTAAATAGCTCTTGGAAAAAAATTATATCAAACGAAACATCAATTGTTTCTTTTTTTTGTTGCATATATTTACTTTTGAGGTTATAATATATAAAAAGGAGAACACATGATAGTAAATTATACATCTAAATATAAAAGAGATTATAAAAAACTTTTAAATAAGCATATGAAGAAAGAGATAGAAACTCTTGAAAGAATTATAATGTATTTAAAACTTGTAGGTAATATGAGAGAACTTCTTGATAATCCTTATAGCAAGATATTTCATATAGAGAAGAAAAGTGGAAATTTAAAATCTTTTTATACAGCCAGAATAAATGAAAAAATAAGATTGTTTATAAGACCAGTAAATGAAAATTTAGATCTTGTATATATTGTAGAAGTAGAATTAAGTGAAATAAATTTAAATCATTATAATGATGGGTAGGTGATTATATGGAAAGAAAAGTACAACAAGGATTTGGTCCAATGTTAAAAGATTATTTGGATTATTATAAGATAAACCAAACTGATTTTGCATTAAGACTTGGAATTTCTAAAAAGCATTTAAATGAAATATTAAATGATAAGTCGTATATATCTTTAGAATTAATGATAGCAATTTCTCTAATAACGGACATTGATGTTAATTTAATTTTCTTTTGTGAAAACTCTAAAAAACTGGATATATATTTACATGACCGCTTTAAAGGTGATAAGGAAATAAAAAAATATTTGGATAGTTTTTATATAAATGATCTTTATAAGAATAAGTGGATTGTATTAAGAGATAAAACTTCATATCTTCAAAATGCTTATGATTTATTACAATTTCTACATGTCGATTCTTTTGATAAAGTATTACCTTATATTAATAGTAAAGTTTTATTTAAAAAGCGTGAGAATGCAGATAATTTAAAAACATATTTATGGATTAGAAGATGTGAAAATATTCTTGAACAAAATATGGAAATTGGTGAATATAATTCATCAAAAATTGGTGATTTGTTACAAGAATTAAAAAGAATAAGAGTCCAAAAATTTGATGAAGATTTACTTAAAAATTTATTTAGAAAGTATGGAATTTATTTAATTATCGAAGACACTTTACCTGGAACAAAGATTCGCGGTTGTTCAATGGTTAAAAAGAATAATCCGTGTATATTCATTTCTAGAATGTTTAAAGAAAAATCATCATTATATTTTACTTTGTATCATGAACTTGGTCACATTAAAACAGATTTTAATAAATTGAAAAATAAAATAGTTGTGGATGATAGGGAAAATGAGGATAGTCAAGATAGGTTTGCGTTAGATTGTATGATATTAGAAAGTGATTTTCAAAAAATGCAAACTATGAGTGAAAATGAAATAGTTAATTTTTGTTCAGAAAATTATATTCCATTAACATTTTATTATACACGACTTGCGTTTTTAGGAATTATAAGTTATAAGGACAAAAAATATTTAAATTCGAGAGAAAAAATAGATGTATAAAAATGTGAACTAATCACACAATAATTCTAGGTGATAATATGTCTAGAATATTAATGATAGTTGGTTCAAGAAGAGAAGGTAATTCAATTCATTTAGCTAATAGTTTAAAATCCATTTTTGATAAAAATAGAATATCAAGTGATATTATAGTGCCAGGAAATCAAAAAATATATTTATGTACTGGTTGCATGGATTGTGACAAAAATGGTGTATGTGATTTTAATGATGATATGAAAGTAAATATTGATAAAGTTAATAATGCAGAAGTGTTACTTTTTATTACACCAACGAGATGGAATACTTTATCAGGTGACTTAAAAATATTTATTGATAGGTTAAATCCTCTTTATAGTGAGAAAAAATTAAAAGATAAAAAAATGGTAGTTTTAGTTATAGGTTCAAAATCTAGAAATGAATATTCAACTGATGGTGCTTTGACATCACTTGGATCATTTATTGAAAGTGCAGAAGGAAAACTGGTATATAAAGCATTTTTTGATAATTGTTTAAATTATCCAGATATTCTAAACTATAGTGATAAAATTGAAACTGTTGCAAATGATATAATAAATACTATAAATTAGTCTAGAAAACAATTTAAAAATATGGTAAAATGTATTTAGCAAGAAAATTTGCATACAATAAAAAAAGGGAACATTCAGTTTTGGTATGTTGAATGTCTACCCGTTATTTTAGTGGTGACATTTAATTCTTTTGAATTAAGTGTCTATTTTTTTATTACTAAAACCAATAAGGTTAAGAGTAGTAAAATGAGTGATATGTAACGAAGTAGTTTTATATAGTATTCGCGTTTTTTCAAATCTCTCAAACCTCCTCTCTATAAAGATTAGAGGCAGACACTCAACAACTGATGTTCCAAATAAATTATAACAATAAAACAACAAACAATCAATACGTTTGTTCGCATGTGTTGAAACTTGCAAATGCACTTAAAATTTGCTATAATACGCCTCGATGTGAGGGAATGTTATGAAAAATATATTAAAAATTGTTCTTAGTATTTTAACCATTATATTATCAATTGTTTGTATAGTTACAATTAAAGGTCTAAATATGTTACCAAATAAATATTTTATTATATTTATAAGTGTTATAATTATATTTAATCTTATTAGTTTACTTTTATATACAAAGAAAAAGTGGCTTAATATAATTGGTCTTGTAATAAGTATAATAACAATTATTATTTCTTTAATTGGTTATTATTATGGAAATGAAACAATTGATTATCTGCGTCATGCTTTTAATAATGATTCTGTAGAAATAAGTGAATATGGTGTTTATGTTTTAAAAGATAGTAATTATGATTTAAGTTCAATTAAAAATTTTGGATATCTAAATGAAGAAAATTCAGATGAGACTTTAAAAGAATTAAAAAAACGAGTAAATGCAAGTGAAAACGTTTATGATGACATGTATTCTTTGGCTCATGATTTTTTAGATAATAAAGTAAATTCAATGCTACTTGATAAAACTTATTATAATATGCTTGTTGACGAAAAAGAAATTGATGAAAGTAAAGTTAATATAATATATAGTTTTAATGTTGAAATAAAAAAGAATGTAAAAAAAGATAATTCAGTGGATGAACTTAAGCCATTTAATATTTTCTTATCGGGAAGTGATGCACGTAGTAATTATATTGCTAGTAAAACTAGAAGTGATGTAAATATGATTATAAGTGTAGATCCTAAAAATAAAAAAGTACTTTTAACAAGTATTCCAAGAGATTATTATGTATCAGTATATGGTAAAACTGGTTTAAAAGATAAACTTACGCATGCAGGTATTTATGGTATAGATACAAGTGTTAAAACTGTTGAAAACTTGTTTGATATTAAGATTGATTATTATATTAAAGTTGGTTTTTCATCAGTTGTAGAGGTAGTTGATTTACTTGGTGGAATTGATATTGAAAGTGATAAAGCTTTTACAACTTATTGTGGTGATGGTGGAGCTATAAAAACAAAAGTAAAAAAAGGGATGAATCATTTTAGTGGTGGTGAGGCACTAAGTTATGCTCGTGAAAGACATGCATATGCTTTAGGAGATAGACATCGAATTTTGAATCAACAACAAGTATTAGAAGCTGTCATTTCTAAAATTACAACTGATAAATCAATTCTTTTAAGGTATGATAAAACGTTGTCATCATTAAGTAAATTGTATAAAACTAATATTCCAAGTAGTCTTATATCATTAATGGTAAAGAATCAACTTGAAGATATGAGTGCTTATAAAATAGAAAGACAAAGTGTATCTGGAAGTGATGCATCAATGAATACTTATACAGCACCTAGCAAAAAAAGATATGTAATGATTCCATATGAAAAAGATGTAAAAAGAGCAAGTGAAAACATTAAGAAATATGCTTAATGTTTTTTTCTTGTTTTAAATTTGTATGTAATGTATAATTATTCTAGATTGGATGGTAATTATGAAAAAAATAAAATTATTACTAATAAATGTGTTTAATGGCTTTTGTATGGCACTTGCTGATTCAGTTCCTGGAGTGTCTGGTGGAACAATTGCATTTCTTTTAGGATTTTATGATGAGTTTATAAATTCTTTAGACGATTTATTTAGAGGAAATATGGATTCAAAGAGAAAAGCATTTATGTTCTTAATAAAATTAGGATTAGGTTGGGTAATTGGTTTCTTACTTGCTGCAACCATGCTTTCAAATATGTTTACAAGTAAGATATATGAAATGAGTTCATTATTTTTAGGATTTATAATATTCTCAATTCCTCAAGTTATTAAAGAAGAAAAGGATTCTGTAAAAGGACATTATAAAAATATTATATTCTTGATATTAGGAGCAATACTAGTAGCAGGAATAAGTTATTTCACAACACACTCTAGTTTAGGAGTTGATGTTAATAACTTAAGTCTTTTCAACATTATATATATATTCTTTGCAGCAGCTATTGCAATTACGGCTATGGTTTTACCTGGTATAAGTGGTTCAACATTATTATTGATATTTGGATTATATATTCCAATAATTGGTGCAATAAAGAAATTTATTAGCTTTGATTTTTCAGTATTTCCTTTGCTTATGATATTTGGTTTAGGCGTTTTATTTGGTATTGTAGCATTTGTTAGAATATTAAAAAATTGCTTAAATAACCATAGAAGTAAAACCGTGTATTTTATTTTAGGAATGATGGTTGGTTCTTTATATGCAATAATTAATGGACCAACTACTTTAGAAGTTCCAATGGAAATGATGACTTTTAAAACATTTAATATATTATTCTTTATAATTGGAGCTTTGATAATCGTTTTACTAGAAGTGTTAAAGAGAATGATGATGAAGAAAGATTAGTTCTTTCTTTTTAAAGTGGAGGTTATATGGCAAATATATTTGATTATATAAAAAATTATGGAGATAAGAGTTTTTCTGAAAAAGGTTTTAATGAAGTAGATAATTTAATATTTTCATCTCTTGCATATATTGATTATAAAGATATATTGGTGCATAAAAAAATTACTATAAACGCTTGTGCAACAGAGTATTTTGAGCATCATACAAAAAAAGAAATAAAAGGTTTTGTTTTAGCGGCAAGAGATGCGGTAGAAGTTCTTGAAAGTATTAAAGATACAAAAAGATATAAAGACTTGATGCTATATAATTATACTTATCAATATAGCAGTGATTTACAATTTTCATGTTTATTTATCGATATTGATAAAAATCTTACTTATATTTCTTTTGAAGGAACTGATGATTTAGTAAGTGGATGGAGAGAAGATTTTGAACTGGCGTATAAGTTTCCAATCGCATCTCAAAGGGCAGCTATTAAATATATAAACTCTCATATTTCTCCTTTTTCTTTAAGAAAATATATTATTGGTGGACATTCTAAAGGTGGTAATATTGCTCTTGTTGCTGCAATGTATGCAAATCCTTTAATAAGAAATAAAATTATAAAAGTTTATAGCAATGATGGCCCAGGTATTTTAAAACACGAAATTGAATCTAAAGAATACATGAGAATTTTACCTAAATATGAATTAATAATTCCAGATTCTAGTGTTGTTGGACTTTTATTACGTCATAAAAATGATTATGTTGTTGTAAAATCTACAAATAAAGGAATAATGGCTCATGAATTAACAAGTTGGATGGTTGATGAAGATTATTTTAAAAGAGTGAAGCTTTCAATGTTCAGTAAAAGAGTTGATAAAAGTATAACTGAATGGTTAGAAACATATGATTTAGAAACACGCGAGAAATTTGTTAAAGATTTATTTTCTATATTTGAACGTGCAAATATTACGTCTCTTTTGGAACTTAAAGGAAGAAATTTGAAAAATGTATTAGCTATATTAAAAGAAAGTACAAAATTAAGTTCAGAAAGTAAGAAAATGATAAGTGATTTGATAAGATTTATTGTTTTATATATCAATAAAGATGTTGATGATTAGTTTTACATATCAACATTTTTTTATGTATACTTTTAATTATGATATGGTATAATAAACGTAAGAATAGAAGGAATGTTTATGGAATTTACAACTAGACGTTTGATTATAAAAAAATTTATCCCTGAATATATTTCTCTTATGTATGAAACATGGGGAAGTGATTTGGATGTTTTAAGGTACATTCCTGAAATGAAAGATATTCATTCAATAGATGATTTCACTGACTATATTATGAGGGCTTATAAAGATGAATATTTGACTAGATCGGTTATTCAAGAAAAAGAAACCAATAAGATTATTGGGTATATATTTCTTTATCAAGAGGATAGTAGAAGTAAATCAGTTAATATATTTATTGAAAAATCTCATTGGGGAAAAGGATATGGAACAGAAGTATTAAAAAGTGTTATAAGAGAAATGAAAAAAAGTCACTTGGAATGTTTATATGCTACATGTGATGGCAGAAATATTGGTGCTAAGTTGATGTTTGAAAAGGCTGGATTTGAACTCATTGATACGATAAAAGATTATAGAAAAGATATTGAAGGAAATATAGGAGATGAACTTCTATATGAACTTGAACTAGATTAAAAAGAGTACTTTAAAAATGTATTCTTTTATTATATAATATCTTCGTGATGTTTATGGAAATGTTAAGTGAAGAATTAATAAAAAAAATAAGTAAGTCTAAAGGGGAAGACGAATGGATGCTTGAATTTAGACTTAATTCATATAGAAAATTTTTAGAACTTGAAAATCCAAATTTTGGTCCTAAAATAGAACTTGATTTCTCGAAATTAAATTATTATAAAAAAGAAGGTAATTTAACGAGTGATTGGAATAATGTTAGATGTGATATTAGAAATAAGTTTAAAACTTTAGGAGTAATAGATGCTGAAAAAGAACATTTAAGTGGAGTTTCAAATCAGTTTGAAAGTGAAGTAATATATCATCATGGACGTGATGAAATTCAAGAAAAAGGTGTAATATTTTTATCAACAGATGAAGCTTTAAAAGAATATCCTGATCTTTTTAAAGAATATTTTAATAATCTTGTTAAGTATGATGAAAATAAATATACAGCTTTAAATGGAGCTTTATGGAGTGGAGGGTCTTTTATATATATTCCTCCCTATACTAAACTTGATAGACCTTTACAAAGTTATTTTAGAATAGAATCATCTTCTTTAGGTCAATTTGAAAGAACAATAATTATTGTTGATGAAGGTGCAGAACTTTCTTATATTGAAGGATGTACAGCTAAGAGTTATTCAGTGTCTTCACTTCATGCTGGAGTTGTTGAAATCTATGTAAAACGTGGAGCTAAATGTAAGTATTCAACAATACAGAATTGGAGTAAAGATGTATATAATTTGGTTACTAAAAGAGCGATTGTCGAAGAAAATGGGGTAATGGATTGGGTTGATGGTAACGTTGGAAGCGGAGTTACTATGAAATATCCTTCTTGTATCTTACTTGGAGATAATGCTGTTGGTAATTCTATTTCTATTGCCTATGCAAAAGAAAATCAACATTTAGATGCTGGAGCTAAAATGATACATATAGGCGCTAATACTAGAAGTAATATTGTTTCAAAGAGTATTGCAGATGATGGTGGAGTTGCTAATTATCGTGGAAAAGTAAAAATTGCTGAAAGTGCTAAAAACTCATATGCATCTATCAAATGTGATACAATTCTTTTAAGTGATAATGCGATAAGTGATACATATCCAATTAATGAAGTTAATAATGATTCAAGCAAGCTTGAACATGAAGCAACAGTTTCTAAAATAAGTGAAGAAAAGATGTTTTATTTAAGAAGTAAAGGATTAACGGAAAATCAAGCAAAAGAGATGCTAATTATGGGATTTATAAGTGATTTTAAGAAAGAATTACCTATGGAATATGCTGTTGAATTAAACCGTTTAATGAAAGAAATTTAAAAAAAATGTTAAAACTACCAAACTTTAAAATTGGTAGCTTTTTTTTGACAGATTTTTACGTTTTGCATATAAATCGATACAGATATTAAAGATCTGACCCTCCAAATTTAAAATTTTGCGTTTTTACAAGAAATAGGCCTTTGTGATAGGCTAAAAAACATGAAAGGAGGGAAGAAAATGCATAACGTTGTTTACTTAATTGGAAGACTTACAGAAGACCCAACTCTTAAGAATATTGGCGATGAAAAAGACATGCTTACAATTAATTTAGCTGTTCAAAGAAGCTATAAAAATGAAAACGGTTTATATGAAACTGACTTCATAAGATGTATTCTTTGGAATGGTATAGCTAAGAGCACAAGCGACTATTGTCATAAAGGTGATTTAGTTGGTGTTAAAGGTCGTCTTCAAACAAGAAAGTATAAAAATGAGCAAGAAGAAGAAAAATATATAACTGAAGTAATTGTTGATAAGGTTTCTTTTTTAGCAAGTAAAAGGGAAGCTGAATAAAACAAAAACGTTTTCTCACCAAGTATGATAGAAATATCATACTTTTTTTGATAAAATTAACAAGGTGATGTTATGAAAAAAAATAAACTTGTTTTGTTTGATTGGGGAGGAATAGTTGAAAAACATGCTGGAAAAAACGGAATGTATCAACAATTTGATGGATTTTTAAGTGAACTTGGATTACTGGGTAAAACAGACTTAGGAGAATACTCTTTATCATCTAAAGCATCTATTGAAGATATTGAATTTGTATTTAGAAATCTATCTCATAGATTTAATTTAACTATTACTTTTGAAGAATTTTTAAATACTTATTATAAGTATTATGATAAAGTTGAATATTTTAAAGATGTAAGTGAATATGAAAAGAGTTTAAAAGACAGCTGCTTTATTGGAATTCTTTCTAATCTTTCGGTGCTTGATAAATCACGAATTGATAAACAACTTAATTTAAGCGAATATGATTATGTTTTTTTATCCTTTGAAATTGGTGAAGTAAAACCTAATAAAGAAATATATGAATATGTTTTAAATAATGTTCCATTTAAAGGAAGTGATATATTATTTTTAGATGATGCTGAATCTAATATAAATGCTGCTTTGTCTTTAGGAATAAATGCATGTTTAGTAAAAGGAGAAGATTTAGATAATATAAAATTATGTGTAAATAAGTTTTTAGATGAATAAAAAACTTTCATATATGATATAATGAATTAAGCGAAAGAAGGATATTTATGGAAATTTTAAAGGCTATCTTATTTGGTATAGTTGAAGGAATAACTGAGTGGCTTCCGATATCAAGTACTGGGCATATGATTCTTTTGAATGATTTTATTCATTTAAATGTTACAAGTGAATTTTATAAGTTATTTGAAGTTGTTATTCAACTTGGAGCTATACTGGCGGTAGTTATACTTTATTTTAAAAGTATTTGGCCATTTAAAAAAGAAAAAGAAGAAAGAAAAGAAACTTTTTCCCTTTGGGGTAAAATCTTAGTTGCTTGTGTTCCAGCAGCAATTATTGGTCTTCTTTTTGATGATTGGTTTGATGCTCATTTTTATAATAGTATAGTTGTTTCAATAATGCTTATTCTTTATGGTATAATTTTTATTATTTTTGAAAAAAAGAATATTGGTAGTAAGACTACAAAAAGTTTAAAAGATATTACTTATAAACAAGCATTTGTTGTTGGAGTTTTTCAAGTACTTGCATTAATTCCAGGAACTAGTAGAAGTGGAGCAACTATTGTTGGTGGATTGCTTATTGGACTTGAAAGAAAAACTATAGCTGATTTTACATTTTTACTAGCTATACCAGTAATGGCAGGAGCAAGCTTACTAAAATTAGTTAAATATATTAAAGATGTTGGACTTGTTTTTGCAACAGGCGAACTTATGATTTTAGGAGTTGGTTCTTTAGTTGCCTTTATTGTAAGTATTATTGTTATTAAATTCTTACTTTCTTATATTAAAAAACATGATTTCCAAGCATTTGGATGGTATAGAATTGTTCTTGGAATAATTGTTCTTTTATACTTTTTCTTACTTAAATAGACTTGTTATAAACAGGTCTTTTTTATATAATAAATATGAAATGGAAGTGTTAAAAGTGATCGCGGTTGTTACTGGTGGATGTAAGGGTTTAGGAGAAAATTTTACTAAGTATCTACTTTCTTTAGGTTATAAAGTTTATGCAATTTATAATAAAAGTGTTGATAATGCTTATATTATGGAAAATGAATATGATAATTTAAGATGTATAAAGTGTGATATTAGAAAAGAAAATGAAGTTGATTCTACTTTTTTTAATATAGATGATATAGATATTCTTATAAATAATGCAGCTATTTCTAAAGATGAAGATATAACCCAAAAAAGTGGAAAAGATTTTTTAAGTGTTTTGGAAACTAATGTTGTAGGTACCTTTTTAGTTACAAAGTATGCATTACCTAAAATGAGTGAAAAAGGGGTAATTATTAATATCAGTTCTAATAATTCTTTGGATAATTTTAATCCAATAAGCATTGATTATGATGCTTCTAAAGCGGGAGTAAATATGTTAACAAAAGACTTTGCAGTTGTTACTGATAGAAAAGTGGTTGCTTATGCTCCAGGGTGGATTAGTACAAGTGAGGTAATAAATATGAATCAAGACTTTTTAAGAGTTGAAATGGAAAAAGTTGGTCAAGAAAAATTAATTGATCCAGAAGATTTAGTTAAATATATAATAAGTGATGTTGAAAAACGTGAAAGTGGAGAAATTATGGAGGTAAAGAATTTATGACAAGAGATGAAATAAAAAAAATAGTTGTAGAATGTGAAAATGAATTAACAGATGAATTTAAAAAAATTGATGATAATAAGTTTTTCTTTAGTGAACAAGTGTTGAATAGTTTTAAAAAGAATAACTTAAGTGAAAATGCTTTTAATTCAACTACTGGATATGGATATAATGATTTAGGTAGAGAAATAATTGAGAAAGTTTATGCTGATATTTTTAAAAGTGAAAGTGCTGTTGTTAGAAGTCAGTTTATATCTGGTTCTCATGCTTTAAATGTTACATTTTTTGCTCTTTTAAGACCTAGAGATTTACTTCTTTCAATAAGTGGATGTCCATATGATACATTACATGAAGTTATTGGAATAAAAGAAAATCCAAGTTCACTTGCATCTTTTAATATAAACTACCATGAAATAGACTTAGTTAATGATGATTTTGATTATGAGGCAATTGAATCATATTTAAAGAATACAAAAGTTAAAGTAATTGAAATACAAAGAAGTAAAGGTTATTCAACTAGAAAATCTTTGAGTATTGAAAAGTTAGAAAAAGTAATTAAATTAATAAAGAGTATTGATAAAGATATTATAGTTATGGTTGATAATTGTTATTGTGAATTTGTTGAAAGAAAAACTCCAATTGAAGTTGGAGCTGATGTTGCTGTTGGTTCTTTAATAAAAAATTTAGGTGGAGGTATTGCGCCTAATGGAGCATATGTAGTTGGTAGAAGTGATTTAATTGAATTGGTAGGTGAAAGACTTACACTTCCTGGAGAAGGTTTAGAAGTTGGACCAACGCTTGGTATAAATAAACAAATTTTAGAAGGTTTATTTTTTGCTCCAAGTGTTGTTGCTTCATCTTTAAAAACAGCAGTTTTAACAAGTAAAGTAATGGAAAGTCTTGGATATGATGTTGAACCAAAATATAATGATCATAGATGTGATATAGTTCAAAATATTATATTTAGAGATAGAGAAAAATTAATAAAATATGTTCAAGGTGTTCAATATGGATCTCCAATTGATGCAAACGTTACAGCAATTCCTTGGGATATGCCAGGTTATGATGACCAAGTTATAATGGCTTCAGGTTCATTTACACAAGGCTCAAGCATTGAGTTTTCATGTGATGCACCTATAAGAGAACCATATATAGCATATCAACAAGGTGGATTAACTTATGAGTATGGTAAACTTGGACTTATTAGTGCAATAGAAAATCTAGAGAAGTAGAGCAAAGTTTTGCTCCCTTTTTTGAAAATAATTAATTTCATTGAACAAAACTGCCCAAAATGGCAAAAAAGTTCAATGGAATAAAAAAATTATCTTTTAATGAAAAAAAATTTATTAAATAAAAAAGGTTTAGATTTATAGAGTTATACATATTGTGTAATTTTTTTATTGATATAAATATTTAAAACTAACTTTACACAACCTAAAAATAAAGTTTATATATTACAACAAATATGTAGTATAATAAAAATAAGATAGGTGTGTGAAATTAGGTGAAAATAAAAAATGTAATGTAAAATAATTTAAAAGATGTGTACTTTAATATGCAAAAATTAAAAAAAATTTGAAAACTTTGTGTAAACCCACCAAAACGACTTGAAAATCGGGGGGGGTATTATAAAATAAAATAGTAGAAAGTAGGGAATAATATGAAGAAGAAAAGTATGCTTATAATAGCAATATTACTAATGAGTATTGGATTTGCAGCAATCTCAACAACATTAATAATAAACGGAAATGCTAATGTAAGCGAAAACAATGAAGATTTTAGTGTAATCTTCACAGCTGCAAGTATAGATGGAAAGGATGTATATACAACAGCAGTAGATGATACAAAGAAGATAATAACATTTGAAACATCAGAATTAAAAACACTTAATCAAACAAGTATACTTACATATGAAGTAACAAACAATTCAAGTAACTATGATGCAAATGTAAGTGTAACATGTGTACCAAAAGAAGGAACAACAGCAAAATATACAAGTATCAAAAATAAATTAGATAATGATGCAACAGTAGTTAAAGCAAAAGAAACATTAAATGGAACATTAACAGTAACACTAGATAAGGTAGCAACGGAAGAAGTAAGTGAAGAATATACATGTAAATTAGAATTCAATGCAGTAGAAAGAGATACATTAGGAGTAACAAAACCAACATATTATTATGCATTTGGAACACCAACAACAGCAAGTTCAACAGATTATACAACATTAGGAAAAAATGTATTTGTAAGATTGGGGTCTGATGATTTAAAAGCAGTATGTATAAATGATAATGGATTATTTTGTATTAAACCAAATGATTATGACAATTCAAAAGAAGCGCTAAAAAATCATTTTGGAGAATCAGCTTGTAGTGACTCTGGTTCTCGCTTCAACTGCCGCTCTGATGCGTTCGGTTGCAATGCTAATTCGAATGGCACTGTGAGTTGCGGCGATTCCTCGCCTGGTGGGGGCTGCGGTGTGTACTCGGATGGAACTGTTTATTGCAACTAGTCTTGCCTCCCTGAACTTCCAATATACTTTATTTATTTAGTAATATTTTAAATTAGAGATTTGGAAATAAGAATATTCCGTGTGGAAACACAAAATATATGCAGTAAATGAAAACTTAGATTAGTAGTAAATAACATGAACTTCTTTGTTTTCTATCCTTACTGCTTTTTTTATTATAAAAATGTTTTATGGAAGAAGTAAATACTAAGAAAAAACAAAAATTAGATAATTTATATAATAAATATAAACCTCATGAGAAATTTTTAATTGCAAAACAAGCACGTAAAACAATTAGATATATCGAAAGAAATACAATGAGTTTTCCAAATACTTATAAAGTATTAAAAACTAGAATTATTGAATCTAGTTATTCTATATTAGAAAATATATATCGGGCTAATATATTTCAAGAAGTAGATCATAAAAAAGAAGTTGTTGTAAATATTCAAATGTTGAATTTTTATTTGGAAGAAGCTTTAAGAAAAGATTTAATTAGTAATAAAAAGTTTGAAAGTTATAGTAATCATTTGCTTGAACTAGATTTGATGGTTAGAAGTTGGTTTAAATATGAAAAGAGTATCTAATATTTACTATAAAGTATATGATATAGATAATATTAGTAAAATGTGTGATTTAGTATGTTCTAAAGTAAGAAACAAAGAAAAAGCTGAAAAGTTTATGCTATATAAAACTGAGCATATTATTAATATTAGAAATAAATTAATATCTAAAAATTTAAATTTTTCTAGATATAATATATTTCTTATTACAGATCCTAAATGTAGAGTAATAATGTCTCAAAGCATAGAAGATAAGGTAATCAATCATTTAATAGCTAAATATTTATTAGTTGATGTATATGAAAATATTTATACTAATTCTATGTGTGCAACTAGAATTAATAAAGGGTCTAGTTATGGAATTAACCTTGTAAAAAAATATTTAAATGAAATTAAATATAAAAATAGTAATTTTTATTATTTAAAATTAGATATAAAAAAATATTTTTATAATATAGACCATGATATTTTAAAAGATATTTTGAAGAAAAAAATAAAAGATAAAGATGCTTTAGAAGTACTTTATAAAATAATTGATAGCACTAACTCCACTTATATAAATGATTGTATAAAAAAATTAAAAAATGATCGAATTAAGTATTTGGATAATTTGGAGTTAATAAAAGAAACTGAAGAAATACCTTTATATGAATATGATAAAGGTTGTAGTATTGGTAATCAAACATCTCAAGCATTTGGTTTAATTTATTTATGTGGTTTTAATCATTATTTAAAAGAAAATTTACATTTAAAATATGTAGTTAATTATATGGATGATTTTATTATTATTCATAAAGATAAAAAATATTTGAATTATTGTTTAGAGAAGATAGAAAAATATTTATTTGAAAATTTAAAGTTAGATTTAAATAAAAAGAAAACTAAAATTAATGGAATAAAAAATGGTATTGATTTTTTAGGATATAGATTTATTATTAAAGATAATAAAATTATTATGAAATTAAGAACTAGAGTTAAAAATAACTTTAGAAGAAAAATTAAAAATTTAATTTTATTGGTTAATCATAATTATATTGATGAAAAAACATTTTGTAAATGGTTATCAAGTTATAATGGCTTGTTAAAATATGGAAGTTGTAGAAATTTATATTATAAATATTTTAAATTGCTATAACTTTAAAATATTATGTCTCTTTTTTTTTATATTTTTTTAGTGTATACTTATAATAAGTGGAGTTGGTTAAAGTGCGTAGAAAAAAACTATATATTACTTTAGTTTGTTCATTTATTGTCGCTACAATTTTAAGTGTATTTATCTTACTTAATAGTAATAAAATTTTAACTAATTTTAAGATTATAAGTGTAGATAATAATATGCGAGAATATACTGTAAAGTATGAACGAGTTAAAGCAGCTGTTAATTATCGTATAACTATATATGATCAAAACGATATAAAAATATATGATGAAACATTTGATTCTAATGTTGCTAAATTTAATTTAAATAATCTTGAATATGATAACACATATTCTCTAATGGTTTATGCAATTGATAAATCTGGTGAAACTCGTCCTGCTAAAAGTGAATATAAATTTAAATGGGATGAAGCAAGCATAGAGTATGATTCTACAATATTAAAAGATGAAGATTTATATTTAACTATTGATGGTGATTTACAAAATAAACATTATAAAATAGAATGTCTTTTTAATGATGATGTTAAATTAAGTGAAGAACTGACCAAAGATGAATACGTTGTTAGTAAGAGTATCTATCAAGGATTATCCGGTATTTTAAAAGTTCAAATTAAATCCGGTGAAAAGGTTGTTGATGAGCATAGTTTTTATAATAATATGAATCCTATAAGTGATGTTGCTATTTCTTCTATTGAAGATAATTCTATTCTTAAATATAATGATGTGTATTTAGAGTTTACTGGTGGAGATAATTCTGAAAGTACTGAGATAAAGATTTATGAAAATAAAAAACTTATTAAAACAAGTTCTACAAGTAAGAAAAAAGTTATTTTATCTAAAAATTTATTTAAAACTGGGTTAAATTATAAAATTGAAGTTATTCCTACTATTGGTGAATATAAAAAGAACGCAAGTGTTAATTTTCAAATGAGTGAAAAAGAACAATTAAAGCCAGTTTATATTTCTAATAATTGGAATCATATTAAACGTGGAACTAAAATTACTTTAGCAAGTCCTGATAAAGATGCAACTATTTATTATACGTTAGATGGAAATAATCCAGAAAGTTTTGGTATTCCTTATAAAGAACCTATCACGATTAATGAAAATGTTACATTAAAAGCTGTTGCTGTAAGTGATAATAAGGTAAATAGTATCATTAAGACATATAATATTGACGTAAGTGATATGGCTCAGTTAAAGGTGTATATAAGTCCATCTAATCAATCTAAAAACTTTGGTGTTAAAGAAGCTCTTTACACTAATGAAAGAGATGAAATGAATGATTTATCTAATTATATAGTTGAAAGACTTGAACGTTTTGGTGTAAAAATAAAAAGAAATAATTCTAGTGGAAATATTAATTTATGGTTAAAAGAAAGTAATTATTTTGGAGCTAATTTACATATTGCAATTCATTCTAATGCATCAGTTAATCATACTTCTCGTGGTATTGAAACTTGGATTCATTCAGAAAGTAGTGATACTTATAGTCTTGCTAATAAGATTCAAAAAGATTTAGTAAGCATATATCTAGATAAAGATGAAGCATATGCTGATCGTGGTGTAAAATATGCTAATGGAGCTTTAGGAGAAGTAAATGATAATTATCTTCCATTTGGAATTTTAGTTGAAGTTGCACATCATGATTATTATGAAGATGCTTTATGGATTATGCAAAATAAAAAATTAATTGGTTATAATATAGCTGATTCAATATTAAAATATTATCAAATTATAGAATGATTTATCTACTTTTGTCGAATCTATTGAACTTATAAAATTTAAGTAATATAGTTTAATTGGTGAACATATGAAAAAGGTAAATAGAATACTTGATTCAATGATAAGTGATATTGATAAAGTGAAATTAGGGTTGTATGAAGCTTCTACTAAAAGAAAAAAGTAGAAGCTTTTTTTTGCAAAAGTGTGATAAAATCACGTAAAATATTTGCAAAAGTGTGATGAAAATGTATAAAATTCCTGCAAAAGTGTGATTTTGTAAAAAATATTGTGATATACTAGATATAGGTGATGCATATGAAAAGAAAAATAATGAGCGATCTTATAGAATGGAAGAATAGTAAAAATCGTAAGCCTTTAATTTTAAAAGGGGCAAGACAAGTTGGAAAGACCTATATTCTAAAAGAATTTGGTAATAAATACTATAACAATGTTGCATATTTTAATTTTGATCATGATAATGGTTTATACAGTTTGTTTGAAAACAGCAAAAATCCGGAAAGAATAATTGAACAATTATCTTTAGTAAATGGTTCAAAGATTGAAAAGGGTAAAACTCTAATAATATTTGATGAAATACAAGAATGTCCTGATGCACTTAATTCTTTAAAATATTTTTGTGAAGATGAACCGGAATATCATATTGCTTGTGCTGGTTCTTTACTTGGCATAAGACTTTCTAAAACATCTTTTCCAGTTGGTAAAGTAGATTTTTTAAATTTATACCCAATGACTTTTAGCGAGTTTTTAGAAGCGGATGGTCGTGGAAATCTTGTGGAATTTATGAAAACTATTCATAACATTGAAAACATTCCTAAAATATTTGAAGATGAGTTGATTGAAAAACTTAAAATTTATTATATTGTTGGTGGTATGCCAGAGGTTGTTTATTCTTGGGTTAATGAGAAGAACATTGAAAGAGTAAATTATATTCAACAAAATATTTTAGATTCATATTCTAGTGATTTTTCTAAACATACAGAGGCAAGTGAAGCAAATAAAATATCTTTAATTTGGAATGGAATTCCATCTCAACTTGCTAGGGAAAACAAAAAGTTTGTTTATCAAGCTGTTGCAACAGGAGCTAGAGCTAGAGAATATGAAGGTGCTTTGAATTGGTTAAATGATGCTAATTTAATCTATAAATGCTATAATGTCAGCAAATGTGATTTTCCGTTAATTGCCTATAATGATTTAAGTGCTTTTAAAATATATATGAATGATATCGGCCTTTTAAGAAGAATGTCTAATTTAGATAGCAGTATAATTATAAATGGAAATAAATTATTTGAGGAATTTAAGGGTTCTTTTACAGAAAATTATGTTTGTCAAACTTTGATTAGTTTGTTTGGCAATTCATTAAATTATTTTACTTTTGATAGAAATGAAATTGACTTTATTATTCAATATAAAAATGAAATTATTCCAATAGAAGTTAAATCTAATAAGAGTACAAATAATAATAGTTTAACTAAATATTGTGATAAATATAAGCCACAAAAATGTTTAAGATTTAGCCTTAATAATTTAAAACAAGATGGAGCTATTATAAATGTTCCATTATACTTTATTGAATATATTGAGAATATTTTATAAACTTATACAACCAATTGACAATAAGCTTAAAAAATAATAAAATTATAAGTGTTAAGAAGAAAAAATAGGGTGATTATATGTATAATGAAAAAATATTTTTAACTCCTCAAGAAATACTTGAAAAAGAGTTTAAGATTGATGCTAAAGGATATAGACCTCAAGAAGTGGATAAATTTCTTGATATGGTTATAAGAGATTATACAGAATTTGCGAGTATTATCAATAAACTTAAGAATGATAATAAGTATTTAGCTGAAGATAATGCTAAATTGAAAGCAGAATATCGTAAGCTTAAAAATATTATTGATAGTGCTGAAGAAAATAATGGATCATCTAATAATAGTTTCAATAACATTGATCTTCTTAAAAGAATAAGCAATTTGGAAAAAATTGTATATGGTAAAGATGAATAAATAATATCTTGGTAAACGCGGCATAGTATTATGTTGAGGAAAGTCCATGCTCGCACTAACCTGTGATGGTAGTAGTGTTCATGCCGAGGGAACAAATAACCGAGGGTAAGTTTTAACTTAACGGCTCCGAAATAACCTCAAATGGTTAAATTAGGTATAAAAGTGCCAAAGAGACGAGTACATTTGGAAACGAATGTAGTGGAACGTGGTAAACCCCATGAGCGAGAAACCCAAAATTGGTAGGGGAGCCTTTAGAAACAAATTAAGAAGGGCCTAAAGGACAGAAATGTAGATAAATGTTTACCGCCTAGAAATAGGTACAGAACATGGCTTATAAGATATTATTTTTTTATTTATAAAAGGATGTGAGTACTTTGATAGAAGCTGGAGAGTCTTTAAAAAGTGCAAGAGAAAAAGCTGGAGTTTCAATAGAAGAAGCAAGCCAGGACTTAAATATTCCTGTATTATTTTTAGAACAGATTGAATCAGGTGCTGTTGGAGCGTTTGAGGATATATATGAACTAAAAAATATGATGGTTGAATATGGTAAATATCTAGGTTTAAATACAGATGATATTAAATTAAAATTTAATGAGTATATGTTTGATTATACAAGTAAAATAAAACTGGATGAAATAGAAAAAGCGATGAGGGAACAACAAAAAGAAAAAGAAAGTGATGAAGAAATACATTCGCCTTATACAAGAGTTACCCCTAAAGAAAAAACATTGCCATATATTTTATCGGCTGTAGTTATAATTATTTTGGTGGTTTTGGTACTTATATGGAGCATAAAACAAATTACTGTTAATGGATCAAACAGTATTATTGGTTTTTTAGATTAGGAGAGAGAGATTATGAATTTACCAAACAAAATTACAATGGGAAGAATTGTTCTTTCGATTATGTTACTTATTTTATTGGTGTTTCCTTTCAGTTTATGTGGAATTGATTTCCCTAAATATGAATTATTTGGAACAATAAGTGTTGATTTAAAATATATTATTGGTGGAGTTATATTTTTAATTGCATCTTTAACAGATTTTATTGATGGAAATATCGCTAGAAAGAGAAACTTAGTTACTGATTTTGGAAAAGTAATGGATGCTATTGCTGATAAAGTACTAGTAAACGGAGTTTTAGTTGTACTTGCTTGTAATGGAGTTATTAATGAAATTATACCAGTAATTATTATTACTAGAGATATCTTTGTTGATTCGATTAAGATGGTTGCTGGAAGTAAAGGAAAAGCTGTTGGAGCATCAATTTTAGGAAAACTTAAGACTATATGTATGATGAGTGGTTTAACTTTAACATTCTTCTACAATATTCCTTTTGAACTTATTAATTTAGATGTTGCTAATGGACTTCTTTATATAGCTTGTGTTTTATCAATAATAAGTGGAGTTCAATATTATTTAGTTAATAAAGAATATTTTAAAGAAAAATAATCTGCAGGGCAGATTTTTTTTATGAAAATGGCAGATTTTTAAAATTGTACATTTGTTCGTAAAAAGTGTTGACATTTGTTTTTATAATTGTTAAGATGTTTATGTAAGGAAGATTGGATAGGAGAATTTATGAAAAAAATAGATACAACAAATCAGGATAAAGATAAAGCCTTAGAACAAGTAATGGCTGAGATAGAAAAACAATTTGGTAAGGGAGCTATAATGAAACTTGGAGAAGAAACTCATTATGAGATTGAAACAACTCCAACGGGTTCTCTAGGACTTGATATCGCACTTGGTGCTGGTGGATTTCCAAAGGGAAGAATAATAGAGGTTTATGGACCTGAATCAAGTGGTAAAACTACTATTGCTCTTCAAGCAGTTGCTGAAGTGCAAAAGCGTGGAGGTAGAGCGGCATTTATTGATGCTGAACATGCTCTTGATCCCATTTATGCTAAAAATTTAGGAGTTAATATTGATGAACTTTTATTAAGTCAACCGGATACTGGTGAACAAGCACTTGAAATTTGTGAGGCATTGGTTAGAAGTAATGCTGTTTCAATAGTAGTAATCGACTCTGTTGCAGCCCTTGTCCCTCAAGCTGAAATAGAAGGTGAAATGGGAGATAGTCATGTTGGACTTCAAGCAAGACTTATGAGTCAAGCCCTAAGAAAACTTTCTGGTATTATCAATAAAACAAATACAACAGCTATATTTATCAATCAATTAAGAGAAAAAGTTGGAGTATTATTTGGAAATCCAGAAACAACTCCAGGAGGAAGAGCGTTAAAATTCTATGCTTCCGTTAGGCTTGATGTAAGACGTGGAGAACAAATTAAATTAGGAGACTCTGTAATTGGAAATAAGACGAATATAAAAGTTGTAAAAAATAAAATTGCACCTCCATTTAAGGTTGCTACAGTTGATATTATGTATGGTGAAGGTGTAAGTCATGTTGGTGAGCTTGTTGATATTGCAAGCGATTTAGGAATAATGGATAAAAGTGGTGCTTGGTATTCGTATCATGGGGAGAAGATTGGTCAAGGTCGAGAAAACACAAAAATATTCTTAAAGAATAATCCTGATATCGCGAATGAAATTGAAAATCAAATAAGAGAACATTATGGTTTTAAGCCAATAGATGAGTAGAAGTGGAAGTTAGATTCCACTTTTTTTAACTTGTAAAATGCTTGTTTATATTTTATAATTAATGTATAGATGAGTTTATATAATTATCTATATAGATAGAGGGAGTGTTAAAATGTTAGATGCTATGAGCATAATTACACTTCTTGTTGGTCTTGTTGCCGGTAGTACAGTAATGTTTTTAATCATTGTGCTAACAGGTGCTGGGGCAGGAAAAAAGGCTGAAAAATTATTAAATGAAGCTAAAAAAGAGGCTGATAAACATAAAAGAGATAGTTTATTAGAACTAAAAGAGGAAAGTTTCAAATTAAAACAAGAAACTGAAAAAGAGATAAAAGAAAAAAAGGCTGAAATTGCTCAAAGTGAGGAACGACTTTTACAAAGAGAACAATCTTTGGATAAAAGAGAAGAAATGTTACAAAATAGAGATAACATGCTTGAACAAAAAGATAATAATTTAAGTGCTTTACAAAAACAAGTCCAAGAGAAGGAAAGTAAAATGGATGATCTTCTTAAGGAAGAAATGGAAAAGCTTGAAACTATTGCTAAATTTTCTAAGGAAAAAGCTCATGATATGATTTTGCAAAGAGTTGAAAGCAGCATGGAAGTTGAAATAGCTGAATTTATTCGCGAGAAAGAAGCTGAAGCTAGACTTGAAGTGGATACAAAAGCTAAGAATTTACTTGTTAACTCAATGGAAAAATATTCTAATGATGTTACTAGTATTCAAACTGTATCAACAATTAATTTGCCAAGTGATGATATGAAGGGCAGACTTATTGGTAGAGAAGGAAGAAATATTCGTACAATCGAAGCTGTCACTGGAGTTGATTTGATAATAGATGATACACCAGAGGCTATTGTTGTTTCATCTTTTGATCCGTTTAGAAGAGAAATTGCTAAACAAACTATTGAAACTTTAATTAAAGATGGAAGAATTCATCCAACAAGAATTGAAGAAATCTATGATAAAACATGTAAAGATATGAATGCTCGTGTTACTGAAATTGGTAAGGAAGCTGTTTATAATCTTGGATTGTCGAAGATGGATCCTGAACTTGTAAATTTGATTGGTAAATTGAATTTTAGAACAAGTTATGGTCAAAATGCTTTACAACATTCGATTGAAGTTGCTAACCTTTGTGGAATTATGGCGGGTGAACTTGGAGAGAATGTACTTCTTGCTAAACGTGCAGGACTTCTACATGACATTGGTAAAGCTATTGATTTTGAAGTTGAAGGAAGTCATGTTGATATTGGCGTTGATATAGCTAAAAAATATCATGAGGATTCAATAGTTATAAATGCTATTGCTTCACACCATGGTGATACTGAACAAACAAGTGTTATATCTTGCTTAGTTCAAATTGCTGATACGATGAGTGCTGCAAGACCTGGTGCAAGAAATGATTCCATGGAAAACTATATTAAGCGTTTAGAACAACTTGAAAACATTGGTAATTCATTTGCTGGTGTTGAAAAGAGTTATGCAATGCAAGCTGGTAGAGAAATTCGTGTTCTTGTAAAACCAGATGAAGTTGACGATTTAAAAAGTTTTAAGATTGCAAGAGAGATTAAAGAAAAAATCGAAGGTGAAATGCAATATCCGGGTACGATTAAAATTACTGTTATCAGGGAAACTAGAGCTCAAGAAGAAGCAAAATAATGCTTCTTTTTTTCATAATAAAAGTTAGCTTTGTTGAGCTAACTTTTGTATTTTTTTATATTGATATAGGAAATATTCATCTGTCATACCAGCAATAAAATCAATTACTTTTCTTTCATCAGTTGTATTATTTAAATATGATTCATCCATATCTTTTAGAAACTCCTTATATATAATTGATTTCATGTTTTTTTGTTTTATTTGTTCTAAAAAGTAATTAAATAACTGATAAAATCCATTTTTCAAATATTCTCTTGTTTCATCAGTCATTGATTTTGAATATATATTTTGGTAATTAAATTCTTTTAAATCCTTAATGGCTTTGTATACTTTTGGTGACATACTTATATAGTCTTTTCCAATTGAATTTTCGATAATATCTAAAATAATGGTATTTATGATATCTCTGTTACTGTTACCTAAGATGTCTCCTATGCTTTTTGGTAATTCATTTATATCAAATACTTTAAGTCTTATAGCGTCTTCGATATCACGTCCTAAATAAGCTATAACATCACTTATTCTAACAACACAGCCTTCTAAAGTCATAGGTATAAGATGTTTTGCCATATCTTTATCCTTATAACAGGCTTTATATTGTTCTAAGAATTCTTCCTTTGTTTTTTTTACTGGTCTATATTCGTTTTGAACAAGCTCACCATTATGACAAAGGAATGCATCAAGCACCTGAATAGTTAGATTATGTCCTTTTCCATGATTTTCAACAAACATCATATTTCTTACTGATTGAACATTATGCATAAAGTACCCTTCATTATGTTTTAAAGATATTTCATTTAAAACAGATTCTCCAAAATGACCGAAAGGAGTGTGTCCTAAATCATGACCTAAGGCAGCAGCTTCAATTAAATCTTCGTTTAATAAAAGAGCTCTTCCAATTGTTCTTGCAACTTTGCTTACAAGTTGAACATGAATCATTCTTGTTGAAACGTGATCATTGTGAGGTTTTGTAAATACTTGAGTTTTATTAATATATCTTGAATAATTCATACTATGAATAATTCTATCAATATCTCTAAAGTACTCTGGTCTTATATCTGTTTTTTCTTCTTCAAATCTGATTGCATCTTTATTAAATGATGCAAATTCACATAAATAGGTTTCATTTTTTAACATGTTTTTTTTAATATCCATACTACCACCTAGCAATATTATATTATTCTTTAACTATTGGTGTAAATAATAATTGCATAAATTAATTTGTTGTGCCTAATTTTAGTTAAAATAAAAGAACTAGCGTGCTGCTAGTTTTTTATCTATTAAATTAATTATTTCATAGAAAATGAATGATAATAATAAAAGTAAAAATATGCCACACATAACAAGAGATAGGTTAAATACTTGAGTTCCATAAAGTATTAAATAACCAATACCTTTTTTACAACTTAGGAATTCTCCCATAATAACACCAATCAAAGAAAGTGATAAATTAAGTTTTAATGATGATATTATTTCAACTTTGCTTGATGGTATTATAAGTTTTAAAATAATATCTTTTTTGGTCGCCCCAAATACTTTAAATAGCTTAATTTTATCTTTATCTGTGTTGATAAATCCATTTAAGATAGTACTGAAAGTTACGATTAAATTTATAAGTAAAGCCATAAAGATAATCGATTCTGTATTTGCTCCTAACCAGATGATGATAAGTGGACCTAAAGCTACTTTTGGTAAGCTATTGATCATTGTTATAAATGGATCCATTATTTTTTTTATTGTTGGAAAAATATAGAAGAATAGAGCAAGAATAAAACCAAGAATTGTTGAAAGTGAAAAAGATACGATTACTTCCATGCTAGTAGTGTAAATATGTGGAAATAAGTTATGATCTTTATAAAGATTAATTAATGTTAAAATTATTTTGCTTGGTGAAGAAAAGATAAAAGAATTTATCAGTTCATATTTTGATAAAAGTTCCCATAAACCAATAAAAGTAACGAGTAATGAAATTTGTGATAATAGAATTATCAACTTATTTCTTTTTCTTTTCTTAAGATATAATGCCTGTTCTTTACTCATCATTCATATAATCCCATATATCTTCATATAGTTTTGATATATAACTTTCTTTCCTAAGTTCACTTGGAAGTTTTTCTTCTTTTTCTAATTTAACTATCTTTTTTATTTTCCCAGGTCTTGGAGTTAATACAACAAGTGAGTCGCATAAAGTAATTCCTTCCATAATATCATGAGAAATAATTACAGCCGTAATTTTTAATTCTTTGATGATTTTATATACGTCATCACTTATCTTTATTCTTGAGTCGATATCCAGTTTAGAAAATGGTTCATCAAGAAGTAAAATATTTGGCTTTATAGCTAAAGTTCTAATAAGAGCAACTCTTTGTCGCATTCCACCGGATAAGTTGTTAGGATATTCACTGCTGAATTCGAATAGTCCATATTTTTTTAATAATGAATTAACATATTCAATGTTTTCTTTAGTGAGTATTTTTTTTAGTTTTAAGCCTAGTATGGCATTTTCATAAACGGTTAACCAAGGAAGTAGAGCATCAGTTTGCATCATATAACCAATTTTTAGCTTTTTATTTTCTTTGATATAACCGCTTGTCGGTTTTTCTAATTTGGTTATGATGTTAAAAAGTGTTGATTTTCCACAGCCACTTGTACCAATTATTCCCAATATTTTTCCTTCTTCAATATTAAATGTTATATTATCTAAAGCGATGATTTCTTTTGTTGGTGTATGATATTTTTTACAAAGAGAAACTATATTAATTAAATTCATAAACTAATTCATTAAAATTAATAGTTTCTTCAAGTTCATTATTATCAATCATAATATTTTCTAAATTAATCATGATTTCTTCACTTATTTTTGGAGTTTTTAGCCATGAGTCATAAGACTTATAGTTATCAACCATCGCGACTAAATCTGTAAAGTTAGTATCAGGAAATTCGTCTTTTATTATTTCAGCTATTTCTTTACTTGAATGAGTACTTACGTATTCAAGACCTTTTTCAATTCCTCTATAGAATTTTTTATATTTACTTTCGTTATTTTTTATATTTGATTCTAAAGCATTAAATGCTGTATATGGAACAACTCCTGAATATGTTCCAATTGATGTAGCTATATAATATTTTCCAGTTTTAGCAAGCGTAGTTGCATTTGGTTCAAATAGGTTAACACCATCACCGGTACCTGCAATAAATGCGCTTGTTAAATTAGCAAAATCAATAGAAGAATCAATTGTTACATTTTTTATATTTTCATTTTTTAGTGCGTTTTTAAAATTAAGTAAAGGCATACCGCCGCTTCTTCCAGCTAAAATAGTTAGATTTTCAATACTTTTAAAATCTTCATATTTTATACCTTTTCTTAAGACCAAGAATTGACCATCTCTTTTTGTTAAGCCAGCAAAAGTTTTAACTTTGTTTTTGTTTTCCTTATTAGCATAAATGGTTGCTTCTGGTCCGCATAAACCGATATCTGCATCTTTTGAAAGAACGGCAGCAACAACGTTGTTGGCACCACTTGTAAGAATTACTTCAATATCAAGATCTTCAAAATATCCGTTATGTATAGCGACATACCATGGAGCATAGAACACTGAGTGTGTAACTTCAGCAACCTTGAACTTGTTATTTTCATTATGCTTTTTATTTGCACATGCAGTTAAAGTTACAAGAGTTAAGCCAACAATTAAAATACAAATAAATCTTTTCAAAAAAAATACCCCCCAACTTGTATTTCTAATTTAGTATATGGTGAGTGTTAAGATACGGTGATTATTTTTTTAGACTTATGTCTTTTAATAATTATGTATAAAATAATGGCAATTAAGAAAATAAAAAATGAATATTTATCAAAAAAGTTAGCTAATGTATCCCAGTTATCCTGTAATATAAAACCGGCAATAACAAATATGGTATTCCAAATAAAACTACCAATCCAAGTAAGCAGTAAAAATAAACGAATATCCATTTTAGATAATCCTGCAGGTATTGATATAAAACTACGAATTATAGGAATAAATCTTCCAAAAAATATTGATTTATAGCCATTTTTTTGAAAGTGTTTCATTGATTTTTCAGTGTCTTCTTTTTTTAATCCACATAGTTTAAAAAATTTAAAATTAAGTAGATTTAGGCCAATAAAATATGCTAAATAGTAAAGAACAATGGCTCCGATTAAAGATCCAATTGTTGCAAAAATGATGATTAAAAAGAGGTTTAAATCCGTGCTTTTGCTTATAAAACCAGAAAATGAAAGAATTACTTCGGATGGAATAGGAGGAATTAAATTTTCCAAAGCAATAAGAAAAGTTATTCCAAAATAACCATACTTATTTATGATACGAAATATTATATTTTTCAATTATATCACCTATTTAATAGTATGTGATTAAAATAGTATTTAATATACAATTTGTGTTTACACTTGGGTATTTTTTTGCTATAATTTCTTTATAGAATAGAGAGGTATTTTGTTATGGAAAAAATGATTGGAGTAATCAATGACAATTTAAAATCTGTTATAAGTGGAATAAAAACTCATAGAGTAGATACAGAAAAAGAATTATCAAAAGTTAATAAGGAGATTGAGGATAAAGCAGGTATTGCTCGTCAATATGGTATAAGTATTGAAGATTCTAAACAAGTTATTGGAATTCTTGAAGGAGAAATTAAAGAACTTGAAAGCGATTTAGTTGAACTAACTGATAAGTTTAAGAATTTTACAGAATTATTAGCTGCTGGTAATAAAGAAATAAGTAACAAAATACTTGAAAAAAGAACTTTAATAAGCAGGGAAACTCAAAGCATAAAAGAAGTAACGGAGAAAGCCAAAGAATTAAAAAGTGAAATTATTGGACTAGAAACTAATAAAGAAAAGTTAGAAGCAGAACTTAAAAAAGCTAGGGTATTAGAAAGATATTATGAATCCAGCATTAATTCAATAATCGATTTTTCAACTAATCATAAAGATGAACTTGATAGCTTTGTTGTTGAAGAAATTAAAGATGAACTTGATGTAAAAGATATGGAAATAAATGAAAAAGATTTAAATCATGAAATTGATGATTCTGTTTTTGAAGAAATTGATAACATTGCTGATGACGATGATGCAGAAGAAGCAGATAATATAGATGTTGAGACTGATGAAAGCGAAACAACTGATGAAAGCGGTAAACCAAAGGAATTATCAATAAAGGATACTTTAGATAATATTATTTCTTCAGGACAAGATTTAGAGAAAAAAGCAATTGAATTTGAATTAGAGGAAGATATTCCTGATGTTAGTTCGCTTATCGATGAGGATATTGAGATAAAACATGATGATGAGACTTCTGTAAAAGATGACTCTTTAGAAAACGAAGTTGAGGATACAATTCTTGGTGATAATTTATTTGATGAAGAAAAAGAAACTTCTTATAAATTAGAAGATGATAATGTATCAGATGAAACAATTAATTTATTTATACCAGATGATTTTAACGCATCTCCTGATGCTGAAAAAGAAGAAAATGTTCAATCTTTATTTAACCCGGACGATTTTAAAGATATGGAAGAATCTTCTATTGGTTTAAATAATGTGTCTTCATCGATATTTGATTCCAATGATGATATGGATGAATCTTTAAAAGAACTTGGACTTGATAAACTTAGATTTAGTGATGAAGATATAGATAAGATGAGTAAAAATTTTAATAAAGATAACACAAGTAAATTTTTAAATATAATGGAAAAACATCATATTGATTCATCACTTATATATACAAGTGTTGATGTTTTAATTAACGTAACTCCACAAAATTTAGATCATATTTTGACTTTACTTGAACATACAAATGCAACAAGTGAAGATATATCATGTGTATTTAATTTATTGGATAAAGTTAATATTAACAAATTAGAAGAGGTAATTGAAAACGCTAAAGAGGATGAAATAGCTAACTTGTTATTTGCTTCAATGGATTATAATAATAATTGTGAACTTTTAATTAAACTTGGATTTACTAAAGATGAAGAAAAGAAGTTTAGAAAGAATTTAACTGATGAAGAGTTCTTAATATTTAATACTTTTAGTGATATAGTTATTAAAAACTTTAATACAATAAATGCTTTAAATGTCGATAATGCTCGTGGATGTTTAATTGAACATCCTCAAAGATTTATCTTTAATCCAAGTAGATTTAATTCTATTTTAGATAAATATGACAAAGAAGATTTAATAAGATGTATTAATAAGAATATTGCAGTAATTGATCGTTTATAGAAGAAGAGTAATCTTCTTTTTTTGTAAATTAAAAGTAAAATTTGTTGTGTATTAAAAAAAATATGTCGTATTTTGTTATAATGGATATGAATAGGTAGGTGTAGTTATGAATAAAAAAAGATTATTTATTTTTTTGCTTTTATGGATAACTATGCCAAACATGGTATTTGCCAAGACAATTACAGGAGTTGTTTCAGGAACAGGCGTTTATGTAAGAACGGGTCCTGGTACTAATAATGATAAAATTAAAATGGTATCTACTGGAGAGAGTTTTACGATGTCAACAGATGAACTTTTTAAAGATAAAAGTATAGGAACAAATAATTGTCCAAATGGCTGGTATAAAGTTAATGTTAATGGACAAGACGGGTATATATGTTCTAATTATTTAAAGGTAAGTGTTGTAGATGAACCTAAAGTGGATGATACAGAAGCTAAAACTGAATGTGAGAAAGAAATGAAAGAAAAAGGTTTTCCATCTTCTTATTGGAATGGTTTATGTTCTTTAAAACTTGCACATCCAACATGGAATTTTGAAGCAGAAGTAACTGACAAAAATGGTAATGTAATTGATTTTAATGCGAGTGTAAATGCTTTTAGTTCGTGTGGAAGTTCAACAATTAAGTCATCTAGTAGAAGTGATTATATTGATACAACTTGTACGAAGAAGTTTGATTCGGGTTATAGTGCAGCTAGCAGAGAAGCTATTAAATATTATTTGGATCCGAGAAACTTCTTAAATGAGAAAAATATATTTATGTTTGAAAATTATAAAACTAATACAGGTATTAATGCTGAAGATTATAAAAGGGCTGCTGATAAAGTATTTAATAATAACTTTTTAGTACAAAATATTCCGTCTTTAACAGAGTTTATTAAAAATTCAAGTTTAAATATTGGTGTATCTCAAATGGCAATATCTTCACGTATTAAACAAGAACTTGGTTCAGCAAAGCTTACAAGCGGAACCTATAGTGGTAAGCTTTATTCATGTGTAAGTGGAAATTATACAACTAGATATGGTTATTTATATAATGGTGCATCACTTGATAATTATTATAACTTCTTTAATATTGCTGCTTATGATGGATCAAATGTAACTCAAAAAGCACTTATCTATGCATTTAATCATGGTTGGGGTGGAACTGGAAATATGGATGCTGACCGCCAAACAGCAATGAATGGTGGAACAGAATTTATTAATAAAAATTATGTAAATGCTGGTCAAGACACTGCTTATTATCAAAAATTTAATGTTTTTCCAGAAAAAATTGAAAACAGGTATCTACATCCATATATGACAAATGTGGAGGCTCCTGTTGGCGAATCGACAATTATGTATAATGCATATAAAGCAGCAGGAATACTTGAAAGTTCATTTAATTTCATTATTCCCGTATATGCCAATATGGATGAGTTAGTTGATCCTGGAGATAAACCGGATGAAGTTGGAAAAGTGGATGCAAGCGTTGCAGTTATTTCATCGGGATATAGATACGAAACCGGGTTTATTTCTAATATTGAGGTAGGAACAAGTGTAAGTGATTTAAAAGGTAACTTGGAAAGTAAAGGTGTAAGTGTTGTTATAACTGATCCTTCAGGTAATGTTGTTGATGATACTCTAAAAACAGGATATAAAGTAACGATTTCTGGTAATACAATAGAAACTTTGGAAATAGTAATATATGGAGATGCATCTGGTGATGGTGAAATAAATGCTTTAGATTTACTTAAAGTACAAAAGGATATTCTTGGTACATCGAAATTAAGTGGAGCTTATAAAAAAGCGGCCGATGCAAGCAAAGATGGAGCAATTAATGCTTTGGACTTACTTAAAATACAAAAGAATATTTTAGGTACAGCTAAATTAGAACAATAGGAGGATATATGAAAAGAATAAAAATTTTATTGGTTGGTTTGCTTACAAGTTTACTTCTTCCAGGACTTGTAAATGCAGCTAGTGCAAGTATAACAGTAAAAACAAGTGGAAGTGCAGTTGTTGGTAATACAATAACGGCAACAGTTACTTTGTCGAGTTCAACACCCATGGGTTCATGGCAATATCTAATAAGTTATGACAATTCAAAATTAAAATTAATAAGTGGACAAACTTCTGTAGCCGATTATACAACAAGCGCGAGTGGTGTAAAATCAAAAAGCTATACTCTGAAATTTCAAGCTTTAAAGAGTGGCTCTGCATCTATTAATGTTGGTAGTTATTTGGTATATGCATTAGACGAATCAAAAATGAGTGTTTCCGTAAAATCAGCAACAATTAATTTAAGAACTCAAGCTGAAATAGAAGCTAGTTATTCTAAAAATGCTAATTTAAAAAGTTTAGGAGTTGAAGGATACTCTATAAGTCCCGCTTTCAATAAAGAAAGCTTTGAATATACTTTAGAAGTAGAAAACAATGTAGAACGAGTTAATATTACTGGTGGTGTAGAAGATTCAACTGCTCATGTAAGTGGTCTTGGAATTGTTAATTTAACTGAAGGGGCAAATAAGTTCGAGATTGTTGTTACAGCTCAAAAAGGAAATACCAATAAATATACTATAACAATTACAAGAAAAGAACTTGATCCAATAAATGTAGATATGGATGGGGTTAATTATACAATCGTTAGAAAAAGTGATGCTTTACCATCAATGACAACATTTACAATTGGAACAGCTACTTATGGTGATGTAGAAATACCTGCTTTAGTTAATGATAATCTAACTTTAATCGGATTAAAGAACAGTGATGGAGAAGTAAGTGTTTATATTTATGAAAATGGTAAAATAACTAAAAAGTATATTGAATTAAAGAGTAATTTAATTTATGTTAATCCAATTGACTTAGTAGAATGCAAAGGTTTATCTTTTTTAAAGAAAACTAATATCGAAATAAATGGTTTGAAAATTGATGCTTATAAAGTAGAAGGAAGCAATAATTTAATTATTTATGGATATAATTTAGAAACTAAAGAAAAGGGGTATTATTTATTTAATACAAAAGATAGTACAATATTTCCATTAGACGAAAATGTTACTGAAAGTCTAAATGGTCTTGTAAATAATTATAAATATGTAATATTTGCTTGTTTAGGGGCTATAGTATTGCTATTAATTTTACTTATTTTTAAGAGAAAAAGGAAAATGAAAGTAATTCCAGTAGAAGAAAAAAAGTCCGAAACAAAAGAAGTTGAAAAGAGTGAATAACTCTTTTTTTTCATGAATTTTTATTTTTTAGGTTCTAATTTTGTCGACATTTGTCGGATTTATTGACAAGAAAAATTAAGTATATATAATACAACTCGAGAAGCAGAAAAGATGCTTATCACTTCCAAACTAGAGGCTAAATTATTCGGGGATTTTGGTTTAAGAAGTACGAGAGGAAGTGATATGATATGTTTAAAAAATCATTTAAGCAAGATGTATTAAATGTTATTTTTATAACTATCATTTTTATATTGTTAATAATAATTTTAAAATTATTATAGCAAAAAAAAGCATCTTTATTCTACTGAATAAGGATGCAAACCCAAACTAGTGGTAAGCATCAGCCTCAAAGATAACTTTTGCTTCTCACTAAATAAAATATAACATTTTTTTTTAGTGTTTTCAATAAAATAATTTAAATTCTATTTTAAAATTTTATCAACTATGCCATAATTCATTGCTTCTTCTGCATCCATGTAATGATCTCTTTTGGTGTCATTATTTATTCTTTTTAAAGTTTGATTGGTGTTTTTTGCAAGAAGTTTATTTAATTTTTCTCTTAAATGTAAAATTCTATCAGCTTGAATTTGAATTTCTGTTGCTTGACCTTGAGCTCCACCTAGTATTTCGTGAATCATAACTTCAGCATTTTCTAAAATACTTCTTTTTCCTTTAGTTCCACTAGAAAGCAAAAAAGCACCCATTGAAGCACTCATACCAACTCCGATAGTTTCAACATCACTTTTTATAATTTTCATTGTGTCATATATGGCAAGACCAGCAGTAACTGAACCACCTGGAGAATTTATATAGATTGATATATCATTATGATTAATTGAATCTAAATATAAAAGTTCAGATATCACTAAAGATGCTGTATCATCATTAATTTCTCCACTTATAAATATGATTCTATCCTTTAATAATCTTGAATAAATATCATAAATTTGATGTCCTTCATAATTTTTTTCTACTATTGTTGGAATTATCAATATTATCACCTAATAATATTATAAATAAAACGCTTAAAAATATTCTTAAATAAAATGACAAATAAACACGAATTTTATAATAATGAATAAATTTCATGATATAATTTAAAATAGGTGATATACATGAGTAACAAAGAATATGCAGCGGGGTTAAAATTTTTATTATATGTTGCTGTTAAAGATTTATTTGATGGAGAAGTGTTTTTTCATCATTCTTTAGATAAAGGAATATATACAACTATTGAATGTAAAGAAATAATAGATAAAGAAAAACTTTTAAATATAAAAAACTATATGAAGAAACTTGTTGATAAAGATATACCAATAGTTAAAAGAATTGTAAAAAAAGAAGATGCTTATAAATATTATAAAGAAAAAAATGCCTTAGAAAAGATGACTAATGTTTTAAATATAAGCAATATAACAGTTTCTTTATTTGAATTAAATGGCAAATATAATTATTTTTATACTCATAGTATGGTTAAATCAACTGGAGAATTAAAATTATTTGATCTATATTTTATTGAGGATAATAAGTTTATATTAGTTTTACCTACTAATGATGAGATTATATTTAATTTTAGAAATAAGATATATGAATCCTTTAGAGAATATGATTCATGGTTAAAAAGAGTAGATATAAATTATGTAATGGATTTAAATAAACTTATTGCTGATGGGAAAATTAAAGATTTTATTCGTAAAAATGATATTATGATTGAAAGAAATCTTGAGGGAATAGCTGAAGATATAGTTTCTAAAAATAAAAGAATTGTTTTACTTGCTGGACCGTCTAGCAGTGGAAAAACTACAACTAGTAAGAAGTTGAGTTTATATCTTTCTTCTTTAGGGGTAAACGCAATTCCGATATCTCTTGATGATTTCTTCTTAAATAGAAATGAAACTCCAGTTGATGAATATGGTAATAAAGATTATGAATCAATAAATGCTTTAGATTTAAAATTATTTAATAAAGTATTAACAGATTTGATGAATGGGAATAAAACTTATTTGCCAAGTTATAATTTTATTACTGGAGAAAAAGAGATGAGTACAACTCCAATAGTTTTAAATAAAAATGATTGTTTAGTAATTGAAGGTTTACATGGACTTAATCCAAATTTAATAAGTAGTGAATATCAGAATTTAATATATAAAATCTATATAAGCCCTTTAACACCTTTAAATGTTGATAGACATAACTATGTTTCAACAACTGAAAATAGACTTCTTAGAAGGATAATAAGAGATTTTAGAACTAGGGGAAAAAGTGGAGAAGATTCACTTGCATCATGGGAAAGTGTAAGACGTGGAGAAGAAACTTACATATTCCCATATACTGACAGTGCTGATGCTATAATTAATACAGCATATACTTATGAAATTGGTGTTTTAAAAGTGTATGTTGAACCAATACTTTATAGTATTGATATAAATAGTAAATATTATAATGAAGCTAGAAGAATAATAGATCACTTAAAAACTTTTTATCCAATTCCTAGTGAATATGTAAGTGAGGATAATTTGTTAAGAGAGTTTATTGGTGGATCTAGTTTTGAATAGGAGAGGAAAATATGAAAAAGATTGCAATTAATGGATTTGGAAGAATTGGTAGACTTGCTTTTAGAGAACTTTTAAAGTCTCAAGAGTATGAAGTAGTAGCTGTTAATGATTTAACAAGTGTGGAAGATTTATATTATTTATTGAAATATGATTCAAATTTTAGAATGTTTGATGCAAGTAGCTTGTCTTTTGATGATGAATCATTGATAGTAGCTGGTAAACATGTTCGTGTTTTTAAAGAAATGGATGCAACAAATTTACCATGGGGAGAACTTGGAATTGATGCAGTTTTGGAATGTTCTGGACATTACACTGACTTAGAAAAAGCAAATTCACATATCATAGCTGGAGCCAAACATGTTATTATTTCAGCACCTGCTAAAGGAGATATGAAAACAATCGTCTTCGGAGTTAATTCAAGAAGTCTTGATGGAAGTGAAAAAGTAATATCAGCCGCAAGTTGTACAACAAATTGTCTTGCTCCAGTATTAAATTTATTGGATAAAGCTTATGGAGTAGAATATGGGTATATGACAACTATTCATGCAACAACAAATGATCAAACAACTTTAGATGTTGCTCATAAAAAAGGAGCTTTTTCAAGACGTGGAAGAAGCGCTTTAGAAAATATTATTCCGGCATCAACTGGTGCTGCTAGTGCAATAGGTAAAGTTTTACCAAATCTAAATGGAAAACTTAAAGGAAGTGCTTTTAGGGTTCCAACAATTGATGGTTCAGTAATTGATTTAACAGTTAAACTAGGAAAATCTGTAACTAAAGAAGAAATAAACGAAATGTTTAAAAATAATCAAAGCGATGTTATCAAATTTACAATGGATCCAATTGTTTCAAGTGATGTAATTGGAACACATGCTGGTTCACTTGTTGATGGACTTTTAACTGATGTTCTTGAATGTGATGGAGAAGAACTTGTAAAAGTAGTTGCTTGGTATGATAATGAACTTGGTTATACATGTCAAATGATTAGAACTTTAGGAGAACTTCTAAAATGAAAAAGCTGTATTATTTAGTAATAATGTTATTGTTTTCTCCAATTGTAGTATTTGCTGCATCCACTAACTTTGAACCAACATATGAAATGGATACAGAAATAAAAGATAATTTATCGTATTTAATGGTAAGTTTTGAAGGTGATATGATTGAATCTATCAATGAAACTATTGCTTTTAAAACAGGTTCAATTGAACTTACTAATATAGAGGCTTTAAATGGTTATCAAATAACAAAAAAAGAAATTTCTAAAAAGGGAAGATATACGATTATCAATTTAAGTGTAGAAGCTGATGCTGATGCTTATTCAAAAGAGTATTTAATACTTGAACTTAAAGTGAATAATACAAAATATTCAGATTTATTCTTCTATAATATAGATGGTGTTAATATCAACTCTAAATTTAGAAATAAAGGTAATATATTATCTTTAAATAAAGAAGATGATTTAATGGTTTATACGATGAAATCAATAGATTCTTCAACAAAAACTCAATATTTCTTTATTGATAATATGTATATTATTTTAACTACTTGTGTTGTTTTAATAATTTTACTTATGATATTTGTTAATTTGCCTAGTAAAAATAAAAAGAAACCTGTAGATGATAATTTCTTTGAAGAAGGAGAAATTGATAAAACCTTCTATAATAAAGATATTTAGAATTGACAAACAAGAAAATAAAATTTATAATTTAGTTTGTAAAGCAATTGATGAAGACGTTAAATAATGATTTTTTATAGAGAAGCTGTGGGTGGTGCAAACAGTTAAAAATAGTTATTTAAGAATCACTTCTAATGCGACTTAGGGATAAGCTAAGTACGTTAACTGCGTTAAAGTTAAGAGAGTATGATTACATTCATAAAATAGGATGGTACCACGGATATGTTCGTTCCTATGTTATGGATGTTTTTTTATTGGAAAGGAAATGTTTATGAAAAATTTTAAAGAACTTGATAAAAGAAAAGCAAGTGAGGTTGAAAAAAGTATCTTAGAAAATTGGAAAAAAGAAGATATTTTAAATGAGACAATTGAAAATAGAAAAAATGGAAAAAATTGGGTATTTTATGATGGACCAATATATGCAAATGCAAAACCCGGAATTCATCATGTTCTTGCTAAAACGATTAAAGATTCATTTTGTAAATATCATACGATGAAAGGTGAAAGAGTTTTAAGAAAAATTGGACTTGATACTCATGGACTTCCAATTGAAGTTAATGTTGAAAAGAAACTTGGATTTAAAACAAAAGCTGATATAGAAGCCTTTGGTGTAGAAAATTTCTGCCGTGAATGTAATAAAGCAACTGCTTTAAATATTGACGATATAAATGCAGTTACGGATAAAATGGGTCAATTTATTGATTGTGAACATCCTTATGTAACTTGTTCAAATGAATATATTGAATCTGAATGGTGGATTATAAAGGAGATGGATAAGAAGGGACTTTTATACCATGGTAATAAGGTTTTATGGTATTGTCCTAGATGTGGAACAGAACTTTCTCAAAATGAAGTTTCCCAAGGTTATGAAGAAACAAGTGTTAATACTGTAATTGTTCCTTTAAAAAGAGTTGATGGAGATGAATATTTTCTTGCTTGGACTACAACTCCTTGGACATTGATGGCAAACGTTGCTATATGTGTTAATCCAGAACTTACTTATGTAAAAGTTTTATCTCAAGGATACAAATTTATTCTAGCTTCTACTTTAGCTGCAAAAGTTTTAGGTGAGGATTATGAAGTCCTTGAAACTTTTAAAGGATCTGATTTAGTAGGAATAAAATATGAACAATTGATGCCTTTTGTTCACGTTGAAGGAAAATGTCATGAAGTAATAGCAGATGGTTATGTAACTGCTGAAGATGGTACAGGAATAGTTCATATTGCACCTGCTTATGGTGAAGATGATAATCGTGTATGTCGCGAAAATGGCATTGGTTTTGTAAATCCAGTTGGATTAGACGGATGCTATACTGAAGGACCATGGAAAGGAACTTTAGTAACTGATCCAGATCTTGAAATAGAAATCATTAAATGGTTAAAAGAAAATGATAAATTATTTAAAAAAATTAAAATAACTCATGATTATCCTCATTGTTGGAGATGTCATTCACCACTTATAAGTTATCCAAAACCAGCTTGGTATATTAAAACAACAGCTTATAAAGATAAGATTATTGAAGAAAATAAGAAGATAAATTGGTATCCTGACTATGTTGGAAATAAACGTTTTGCTAACTGGCTTGATAATATGATTGACTGGGGAATTTCTAGAAATAGATATTGGGGATGTCCTCTTCCAGTTTGGACTTGTGAATGTGGTAATAAATGTGTTGTAGGATCAATTGATGAATTACAAAATTTAGTAATTGAGGATGTTGATGTTAGAAAGATGGAATTGCATCGTCCTTATGTTGATGAACTTCATATTAAATGTGATAAATGTGGAAAATCTATGGATAGAGTAAAAGATGTATTAGATGTTTGGTTTGATTCCGGTGCTATGCCATACGCTCAATATCATTATCCATTTGAAAATAAAGAATTATTTGAAAGTCAATTTCCAGCTGATTTTATAGCTGAAGGACTTGATCAAACTCGTGGATGGTTCTATGTTTTACTTGTAATTTCAACAATAATATCTGGAAAATCTAGTTTTAAAAATGTTGTTGTAAACGATATGGTTTTAGATGGATTTGGTAAAAAGATGAGTAAATCAACTGGTAATATAGTTGATCCTATAAAAGAATTAGATGAATATGGTGCAGATATAGTTAGATGGTATATGCTTTCAGTTTCTCCTGTATGGACACCTTTAAAATATGATTCAAAAGGTTGTAGAGAAGTTCATTCAAAATTCTTTAATCCATTTAAAAACACTTATACGTTCTTCCAAACATACGCTAATATTGATGGAATAGATACAGAGAAGTGTTATGTTTCTTATGAAAATCGTGAAGAAATAGATAAGTGGCTTTTATCTAAATATAATAAACTTGTTAAAAATGTTACTGATGCTTATGAAGCGTATGATTTAAATCAAGTTGTTAAACAAATAACTTCATTTGTTTCGGAGGATTTATCAAATTGGTATATAAGAAGAAATAGAAATAGATTCTGGAGTAGTGAACTTGACAACTCTAAAAAATCAGTTTATATAACTACTTATGAAGTTTTAACTGGTTTATGTAGATTATGTGCTCCAGTTATACCTTATACAACTGAAGAAATATATAAGAATTTAACTGGCGAAAAATCTGTTCATTTAAGCGATTTCCCTAAATATGATGAAAGTTTGATCAACGAAGAAATCGAAGTCAAAATGGATTTAGTAAGAGATTTAATTTCTACAGGAAGATATGTTCGTGAAGAAACTAAGATAAAAGTACGTCAACCATTAAGTGAAGCTTTAATTGATGGAAAATATGAAAGTATTTTAGGAAACTTAGTAACTTTAATTAATGAAGAATTAAATGTTAAAAAAGTAACCTTTGTTGATGATTTATCAAAATATATGAATTTCACAATTAAACCAAACTTTAAAGTATGTGGAGCTATGTTTGGTTCTAAAATGGGACTTTATAGTGAAACTTTAAAAAATTTAAGTTTAGACGATGAAGAATCTTTATTAAAAGAAGAAACTATTACAGTAGACTTTGATGGTGAGAGACTTGATATAACACCTGAAATGGTTGATGTTAGAATTGATGCCAAAGAAGGATTCAATGTTGGTATGGAAAATAATAAGTTTATTATTTTAAATACTGAACTTACTCGTGATCTTTTACTTGAAGGTCTTGCTCGTGAATTTGTATCTAAAGTTCAAAATATGAGAAAAACAAGTGGCTTGAATATTGAAGATAGAATTAAACTTTATTTCCATGGTGATAATGAAGTAAACGATGCTTTAATAATGTTTAAAGATTACGTTAAAGAAGAAACACTAGCAGTAGTTTACGAAGAAAAAGAAAGCGGAGAAGTTGTTGATATCAATGGCCATGATGTGCTTGTTTCAATAGAAAAGAGTGAATAACTCTTTTTTTTTTATGAATTTTCATTTTTTAGGTTCTAATTTTGTCGACATTTGTCGGATTTATTGACAAGAAAAATTAAGTATATATAATACAACTCGAGAAGCAGAAAAGATGCTTATCACTTCCAAACTAGAGGCTAAATTATTCGGGGATTTTGGTTTAAGAAGTACGAGAGGAAGTGATATGATATGTTTAAAAAATCATTTAAGCAAGATGTATTAAATGTTATTTTTATAACTATCATTTTTATATTGTTAATAATAATTTTAAAATTATTATAGCAAAAAAAAGCATCTTTATTCTACTGAATAAGGATGC